>Ga0214919_10000210_pt1 | contig 101162 bp, 116 predicted proteins | sample LL1503_MetaG_FD_177994 | JGI IMG/M metagenome (GOLD analysis project Ga0214919, IMG submission 177994) | Freshwater microbial communities from Lake Lanier, Atlanta, Georgia, United States - LL-1503 | ecosystem: Environmental > Aquatic > Freshwater > Lake | place: USA: Georgia | collected...
ATCAAAGAGAGGGTAAAAATTCACCGAGGATTGGATAAAAATCGGAAGAAAAAAGCGGTGAAATTTCTGCTGAAAAACTGGGGGCGAAAAGTGGGTTTTTAGCCCCCCATTTTTTTAATTATGCCTGTAAATTCCACATATTTAGTCCAATTAAACATGACATGAACTTTAGGACGGGATTACAAATCCCGTCCTGCATGGGTAAACAAACTAAAACAAGTGTTAATATTTTTTTCATAGATTTATGGACTTATTTCTGCATTAATAACTTAACCATTCGCAGGACGGGATTTGTAATCCCGTCCTAATATTCATGCAAAACTTAAATTTTTTTAATTATGTCTTAAGCGGGACAGGGTTTATAAACGCCGTCCTGCGCAAGTCCTGCCTGGGCATAATTAAAAAAGCTGTTTCTCAAAATTTTTAAACTAACTTATAGTCATGCTGAACCTGTCGAAGCATGATTCTAGCCCGAATACTAATATCATGCTTCGACAGGCTCAGCATGACTACGGGGTTTTTATTTGCTGTTTTTTTCGATTTCTAAACGTCGTTCAAAAAGCTTTTCAACAATTTAGCTCTTTTTGGATGTTGTAATTTCTTCAAAGCTTTAGCTTCAATTTGGCGAATCCTTTCTCTTGTAACTGAGAATTGTTTGCCAACTTCTTCCAAAGTGTGATCTGTTACCATGCCAATGCCGAAGCGCATTCTAAGCACGCGTTCTTCGCGTGGAGTTAAAGAAGAAAGCATTTGAGCCGTAACTTCTTTTAACTTCGAATGCGAAGCAGCGTCAAAAGGAAGAACTGCGGTTTTATCTTCGATGAAATCACCAAGAACGCTGTCTTCATCATCGCCCGAAACTGGAGATTCTAAACTTACGGGATCTTTTGAAGTTCTTAAAACTTTTCTAACCTTATCGACTGGCATTAAAAGTTTGTCGGCAATTTCTTGTGCGTCTGGCGTGCGGCCAAGTTCTTGAGTTAATTGACGAGAAGTTTTAACAATTTTGTTAATTGTTTCGACCATGTGAATTGGAATTCTGATCGTCCGAGATTGATCGGCAATTGCGCGGGTAATGGCTTGGCGAATCCACCAAGTGGCATAAGTTGAGAATTTGTAACCTCTGCGATATTCAAATTTATCAACGGCGCGCATCAAACCAATATTGCCTTCTTGAATCAAATCGAGGAATTGCAAGCCACGATTGGTATATTTTTTTGCAATCGAAACCACCAAACGCAAGTTGGCTTCAATCATTTCTTTTTTAGCTTTTAATTCTTCTTCTTGGCTGCGACGTAAAATGTTAATCAAGACTTTGAAATCAGCAATCGCAAGCCCCATAATTCTGGTGAATTTGCCGATTTTGGTTTGGATTTCATGAATTTTTTCGACACCTTGAGTAGAAAAAGCCTGCCATTTTTTATCTTTTAATTCACTGATTTTTTTCAGCCATTTTTCACCTTCTTCAATGCCGGGATATTGCTTTAAATAATCAATTTTGTCGATTCCGTAAGACATTGCAGTTTTTAGCAAATCAAGTTCGATCGAAATAAGTTTTTGTTGCGCTTCATAAAGCTGATCAACAAGGGCTTTAATCAAGGAATCATTGAAGCTTACTTCTAGTGAAAGTTTTTCAAAATCAGCTTTTAATTTGTTGATGTCTTTGTCGGTTTTAATTTCTTCGTAAGTTTTGCTGTCTGATTTATCGAGAATTTTTTGGCAGATATGCGAAATTTTTTGGAATAAATCCAACATTTTCGGCATCAAGATGCGTTCCATTGAAACGAAAGAAACCACGCTTTCATCAATTTCTTCCAACTCTTCATCTTCGAATAAAGATTCTTCCGCCGGTTCAGCCGAAGCATCAACTTGATCGTTAATAATTGCAGTTAAATCTTCTTCACCAGTTGATTGCGCTGCAGCTTCTTCAGCAGCTTGAGCGTCGTTATTTTTAATAATTTCTTCTAATTCAGAATTATAAGTTTCATCAATTCTAATGATGTCGCGAAGCAATATAGTTCCATTCGCTAAGCCATTATACCACTCAATAAAGTGGCGCATGATAATTGGACTTTGATAGAGAGATTTTACAGTCTTATTGCGACCTTCTTCAATGCGCATCGCGATTGCAACTTCATCTTCGCGAGTAAGAAGTTTCACCGTGCTCATTGATTTGAGATAGGTTTTTACCGAATCTTCCGAGCGCTTTTGGCTTTTTTCTTCGTCTTTTGCCGCCAAACCATCTTCGGTTAATTTATCAAGATCATCTTCTTTTTCGACGATCTGAATTTTGAACTCAGTTAAAATATCAATAATACGATCAAGCTTACGCGGATCAATATCAGCGTCGATATTTTCATTGATTTGTTCGTGAGTTAAAAAGCCTTGGGTTTTTCCAAGTGCTAAAAGTTTTTTTAATTTTTCGGCTAGATCATTTGATAATTTTTTGCCGTCATCATCTTTTTTCAAAAGAGCGCTACGAACATCCTGAATTAATTGGAAACGTTCTGCAAGTGCGCCAGTTCTGTCGTTAACTGCAAGTTTAACTTTCTTTTCTTTTTTCGGCTTCAGTTCTTTTTTTGCTTTTGGTTCTTTTTTAATTTTAACTGGTTTTGCGGCTTTAATTTTTTTCTCAGGTTTAATTGATTTTTTTGCTACCGTTTTCACTGATTTTTTTTCAATTTTTTTAGATTTTGCAGCTGGTATAATCTTTTTCTTTGGCGCTACAGATTTAACTTTCTTAACTACTTTAATAGCAGTTTTTTTAATAGTTTTTACTGGCTTTACGGCTTTTTTAACCTCTTTTTTAACCTCTTTTTTTATCGGCTTTTTTGCAACCACTTTTTTAGCAGGTAATTTTTTTACTGGTTTTTTCTTAGCTACCATAGTGCCTCAAGTTTTGTTAAGTTATTTCTTTTTCCAAAGATAAAATTTTATGTTCTAAAGAAGTTCTGTAATCAAAAATGGTTTGATGAGCTTCAATCTCGTCGATTCTGCTTAGAGAATCTTTATATTGCAGATCTACCTGAAGCAGCAAATCTCTCAGAAGTAGAACGCGAAATTTAATTAAAGCAGAGTCTAAATCACTTGTGGCAAGCCTTGCAAGGATATTTTTGATATCTGCTATATCATTATGAAATTCAGGATTTTCAAGGGCGGAAAGCAAATTTATTTCACCTTCATCAATTTTATCAATTAACAACTCTTTTAAATGAGTTAGATTATCGTTGATAAAATGCAATTCACGAACATCAAAATCTTCATCACGAAACCTTGCTAATTGAGGGAATTTCACAATAAAAGCGATAATATTTTTAGCTAAAGAATCGGCTAAATTACTTGTCGGTTTTATATAAATTTTACTGGCAAAATTGCTAAAATTTTTAGCTTGGTTTTTTTGATTGCGACCAAGCGAAAAGAGCAAATCTTTAAAATAAAATGAAAAATATTTTTTAGTCGAAGAATCTAAAATTGCCTCAATTTTTGTGGCTAAATTAGCTTCAATTTTAGCTTTATTTTCGGCAGAAATTTTCTGGTTTTTTTCAATTCCCAAATCGATCAAAGCAAACTCAAACAGACTTTCTGAAAGAAGAGTTGCATTGTTAAAAACTTTTTCAATTTCACGCGCACCAAATTCTTTAATAAAATCATCGGGATCCATTTGGTTGGGCAAAATTGCAAAAGCGATATTTTTTTTGGCATTAATTAATGGCAACACAATTTCTGAAACGCGTTTAGCAGCGCGGATTCCAGCGGCATCGCCATCAAGACAAATCACTATTTTATCAGTGGTATAAAAAAGCTCTTTTAAATGTTCAACTCCAAGCGCGGTTCCAAGTCCGGCGACTACATTTTCAACGCCGTTTGCAAAAAGGGCGATCGCGTCCATATAACCTTCAACCACAACCGCAAAACCCTTGGTAAATATAGCTTTGCGGGCATAAAAAATATTATAAAGAGTTTGGTTTTTTTTAAATGCGTCGGTTTCAGAAGAGTTTAAATATTTAGGCATATCATCACCAATCGTTCTACCGCCAAAAGCGATGACGCGATTTTTTTTGTCGGTGATTGGAAACATCACGCGATTTCTAAATTTATCGTAGAACTTTTTACGCTCATTTTGACCGATAATTCCGCTGCGCGAAATTTCTAAATCGGTGAAATTTTCGGATTTTAAATAATGGCTTAAAGCCTCGTAAGAATTGGGCGCAAAGCCGAGACGAAATTTTTTAGCGATAGTCGAATTTAAACTACGTTTTTTTAAATAATTTCGTGCTTCAAAACCACTTTCTTCGTAAAGAGTTTTTTCAAAAAATTGGCAGGCTTTTTCTAAAATTAAAAAATCGCGCTCCAGTTGATTTTCTTTTACCTCGTCAACCTGAACTCGCGGAACTGCAATGCCAAAATCATCGGCTAATTTTACGACGGCATCTTTGTAATCTAATCCTTCATTATTCATCACAAAACTAATGATATCGCCATGGGCGGCGCAACCAAAGCAGTGATAAAAACCTTTTAAATCGTTAACGGTAAAAGACGGAGATTTTTCATTATGAAAAGGACAAAGACCTTGAAATTCGTGGCCACGGGCTTTCAACTTTACTTTTTTGCCAACAACTTCCGAAGTCAAAATGCTGGAACGCAATTTTTCTGGGAATTCTTTGGGGAAAAGCATCAATAAAACGAAAACTAAAAAAATTGTTAATCAATCAAAACCGTTTTTGATTGATTAACTCAACTTGAAACTAAATTTGTACAACAAAATTACTAGTATGTGTAATTCCAAACAATATCAAAAAATGTCATGATAATTCCAAATCCAATGGGAATTGTAAAATTATCGTCAATTTGCAAAAAGCTTGGGCGCGATTCAAACATAGTAACGCAGAATAATGCAAAAAGTCCGAAAATATAAAACCACGGCCGAACATGAAAAATCATGCCGCAAGCAATTAGAATTATCAATCCACTAACAGCGAATGCCGCAGAACCCGAAACTGATTTTTCATAAAATGGTTGGCTTGGATAATTGCGTCCAACAATTGCCGCTAAAGCATCGGAAATTACTAAAATAGTAAAACCGGTAACCGCAATTTCTTTTTTGAAAAGCAAAAAAGTTAAACAAGCTGCAATTCCAACCCAAGTTGCTCCGCAGAATTTATCGCCAGTAAGTTCGTGAGGACGTAAAATTATGCCGAAAATTTTAGCAAAAATAGTTTTAACTTTGGGATTGGTGCGACGTAAATAATCGGGAATGGCAATTATTGATGTCAATATCGCAAAAATCATCAGGCTGGACCATTTTCCTAAAACACAATAGCCGATTGGAATCAATATTAGCAAGAAGTGCAGAGCTTTGCGGATTAACTCATTTCGCATCGAAATTTGTTCCATTTTATTTTTAATTTTTGATTTGAAGATCAGTTTTTTCTAGGTTTTTTTCGCGATAAATTACTACTTCATTTTTTCCAGCATAACCTAAAACTTTTCTAGCTTGCTCATCAAGAAGATCGAGATCTAAAGATTCTAAATTCATGCCATCAACCATGTTTTTCTTGGCTTGCATACGGGCAAAAATTTCTTGCTTTGCAGTTTCTTTATTGGCGATTTGTTTTTTTAAAACGAAAAGTTGAACCAAGCCTTTGTCGCCGAAAAAAATGAAAAAGCCGAAATAAAAAATAATTGACAAAGCAACGCAATAGCCAATGAAAAGCGGTTTTTTAATGCGGTATTTCTTGACAAAGTGATAGAGAAAATTCTCTTTCATTAGCTTCTAAAACAGGTTTCTTTAACGGCCGCGATAATGTCATTGGTTTTTGGAAGTGCTAATTTTTCGAGGTTAGCGGCGTAAGGAAGAGGAGCGTCAACTGATGCCAATTTTTTAACCGGAGCATCAAGATAATCAAAAGCTTCTTCCATTAAAATTGAAGCAATTTCACTGCCGATTGAAGCGAATGGAAATCCTTCTTCAACTGTAACACAGCGATTGGTTTTTTTAACCGATTCAACGATAGTTTCGCGATCAATTGGACGAATTGAACGAAGATCTATAACTTCTGCTTCAATACCTTCTTTGGCTAATTCTTCTGCGGCTTCAAGGGCATATTTAACAACTAAAGAAAAGGCGATAATTGTAACATCTTTTCCTTCGCGAAGAACTTTGGCTTTACCGATTTCAACAATGTGATCTTCGTCATATTCTTCTTCAAAAGAGAGACCATAAGTGATTTCATTTTCCAAGAAAACTACCGGATTGGGATCGCGAATCGCCGCTTTCAATAAACCTTTGCAATCAGCAGCGCTGTAAGGAGCAACAACTTTCAAACCCGGAATCGCGCCATACCAAGCAGCGTAGCATTGAGAATGTTGTGCGCCAACGCGTGAAGCCGCGCCATTTGGTCCACGAAATACGATTGGAGAACTAACTTGTCCGCCTGACATATAGCAAGTTTTGGCAGCAGAATTTAAAATTTGATCAATTGCCTGCATGGCAAAATTGAAAGTCATAAATTCAACAACGGGTTTCAAGCCAGCAAAAGCTGAACCAATTGCCAGACCAGCAAAACCTTGTTCGGTGATTGGAGTATCGATTACTCTTTTTGGTCCAAATTCAGCAAGCAAGCCTTGAGTGATTTTGTAAGCGCCGTTATATTCAGCAACCTCTTCACCCATAACATAAACTTCTGGAGTTGTTCTCATTTCTTCGGCCATCGCTTCTCTTAGCGCTTCTCGAACGGTTAATTTTCTTAACATGTTATTTATAAATTTCGGTTAAAAGTTCAGATTCGTCCGGTTCTGGACTGTTTTTAGCAAATTCTACGATTTCATTAACTTCATTTTTAACTTCATCGTCGATTTTTTTGATGTCAATTTCTGACGCGATTTTTTCGCCTAAAATATGAGTGCGCAAAGAATCGATCGGATCTTTTTCTTTTTTATCGCTTAATTCTTCTTTAGTGCGATAAGTCGCAGGATCAGACATTGAGTGGCCGCGATAACGGTAAGTATCCATTTCCAAAATCATTGGGCCTTTGCCAGAGCGAACATAATCTACGCATTTTTGGGCATCGCGAATTACATCAAAAACATCCATTCCGTTAATTTTTACGCCCGGAATGTTGAAACCAATGCCGCGTTTGTGAAGTTCATCAACTGATGAAGAGCGTTGCAGCGAAGTTCCCATTGCGTAATGGTTATTTTCAATGATGAAAAGAACTGGCAAATTCCATAATTTTGCCATGTTAAAACTTTCGTAAACTTGACCTTGATGCGCAGCGCCGTCGCCGAAATAGCAATAAGTTACGTTATTTGTGCCGCGATATTTATCAGCAAAAGCAAGGCCAGCTCCGATTGGAACTGAAGCGCCGACAATTCCATGTCCGCCGTAAAAATGATTTTCTAAATCGAAAAGATGCATCGAACCACCTTTGCCTTTTGACGAGCCATCAGCCCGACCCAATAATTCAGCCATGATTTTTTTTGGGTCAGAGCCAACTGAAATCATGTGGCCGTGATCGCGATAAGTTGTGATAACTTTATCGCCTTCAATCATTGTGTGACGCATGCCCGTTGCAATTGCTTCTTGTCCAATATAAAGGTGACAAAAACCTGCGATTAGGCCCATGCCGTAAAGTTGTCCGGCTTTTTCTTCAAAGCGACGGATTAAAAGCATTTCGCGATAGAAGCTCAGAAGTTCTTTTTTAGAAAATTCCTCAGCGTCTTTCTTTAAATTATGAAATAGCTTTGGTTCAGATTTTTTTACCATTATTAAAAGGGGAAAATTAAGTCATGAAGTGACTAAAGATGAAACGAAACGGGCTAGATAGTTTGGTAAAATTAAAAGTCAAACGAGCTAGTCTTTAGTTATGTAATGCTGCCATCAAAATTTTAAAAACAATGCCATTGAAAAGCTCAGCAATGGCAGGTCCAAACTGAATTAAACCGATGGCAAAAATAACGCAAACGGCAACTAGTATTGTATATTTGACAAAAGTTTCCAAAGCTAATTTTTTTATCATTTCAGTTTGGTTAATTTCTTCGGCTTTATTCATCGATTCTTTTTTTGCTTCTTTCAACTCTTCTTCTTCAGCTGTTTCCTCTTCATCTTTTGTCTCTTTTGGCTCATCATGTGATTTATGATTTAACCCGGCTAATTTATGTTCTGCATTTATTTTGCTAGATTTTTCACTGATTTGCTTTTTCATTAAATGAAGTAGCGATTTTTTAGCTTGTTCAGACATTTTCTCGTTCAGGTTATTTTAAAATATTAACAATTTTTTAGTTATTAAGTGTTGGAAGCTTTTCTCATCAAGCCTTTTTCTGCCATAATTTTAATTGCAATTTCCTGTTCTTTGCTCGGGGTTTTTGTTTTGTGGAAAAAACTATCTTATTTTGGTGATTCATTGTCGCACTCGATTCTTCTTGGCTTAGTTTTGGGTGTAATTTTTGAAACTAATCAACTTTCAGCTTTAATTATTTTTGCGCTGATTTTTTCACTTTTTGTCGGATTAATTTCACAAAACCGTTATTTCTCAAAAGACACTATAATTGTGATAATGTCCTATTTCTGCGTCGCGCTCGCTGTCATTGCCAACGACATTTGGATTAAAAATTTCTACTTTACTTCTTATATTTTTGGCGATGTTTTAACTGTTGGAAATAGCGAAATAAAAGCCTTAATTTCAATTACAATAATAACAATAATTTACACAATTTTTGCTTTCAAAAAGATTTTGCTGATTAATACCAACCAAGATTTAGCAAAAATAGAAGGAATAAAAACCGAATTTTGGAATCTTTCATTTTTATTTTTACTAGCTCTTGTAATTGCATTGTCTGTAAGAATTGTCGGCGTATTTTTAATGACGGCGCTGCTAATTTTACCGGCCGCAATTGCGCGTATTTTTTCGATTTCTGCTAAGCAAATGATGTTGCTTAGCGTTATAATCGGAATCTCTATTTCAGCCTTTTCCTTCAAGATTGCAGGAAGTTATGATTTAACAGTTAGTTCCACAGTTATTGCAATATTTTCACTGCTTTTTATTTCCAGCCTACTAATTAAGAAATTTATTCGCTCATGAAATCTTTTGATAAAAAAACCGCAGTAATTTTATTTAATTTGGGCGGTCCAGACAAGCTAGAATCTGTCGAGCCATTTTTATTTAATCTTTTTAACGACAAAGCAATTATCGGTCTTCCGCAACCTTTTCGTTTTCTTTTAGCGAAATTTATTTCCAAAAGAAGAGTAAAAAAAGCGCAAAAAATTTATCAACAAATTGGCGGCAAATCTCCTTTGCTTGAAACAACAATAGCACAAGCTCATGCTCTAGAAAAAGAACTTTCATTTAGTGGAAATTTCAAGGTTTTCGTGGCGATGCGTTATTTTCATCCTTTCAGCGAAGAAGTGATTAAAAAAGTAAAAGAATATGATCCAAGCCAAGTAATTTTACTGCCGCTTTATCCACAATTTTCTAGCACTACTTCTGAATCATCGATTCAGGATTTTTTGAAAAAATCATTGTCTGACTTAAAAAAAGCCACGATAAAAATTGTTTGTTGTTATCCTTCTGAAGTAGAATTTATAAGGTCGCACAGCATTCTTATAAAACAAACAATTGCCGCAACTTATAAAAATAATTTATCCGATTTTCGCTTTTTATTTTCAGCTCACGGTTTGCCACAAAAGCTCATAAATCAAGGAGATCCTTATGTTTTTCAGGTAGAAGAAACTACGAAAAAAATTTTACAAAATATGGCGGAGATATTTGAAAAACCGGAAAATGAAATTGATTTTAAAGTTTGCTACCAATCAAAAGTCGGTCCACTAGAATGGACAGGTCCAAGCTTGGATCAAGAAATAAAAAAAGTCGCGTTGGACAAAAAAATTCCAGTAATTATTCCAGTCGCATTTGTTTCCGATCATTCTGAAACTTTGGTAGAGCTTGACATCGATTATAAAAACATGGCGCAAAAATTGGGGGTAAAAGATTATTTGCGCGTGCCGGCATTAAATGTTGAGGGGCATTTTATCAAAAGCTTGGTACAAATTTGCAAAGCGGTTGATGGTAATGATGCAATGATTTTTTCGGGGCAAAAAACGGCAAGAATTTGTCCAAAAAGTTTTAAGTTTTGTCCTAATCAAAACAGCTGCGTTGTATGATTGATATTGTTGTCAAAAGCAAAAAATGGGCGGAAATAAAAAATGTCGAAAATTTTATTGAAAAAACCATTCAGAAAATAATTCCACTTACTGATCTAAAAAAAATTCTAAAAAAAAATTTCATTCTCGAAATATCGGTTTCTTTGATTTCAGATCTACAAATGAAGAAAATAAATTGGGAATTTCGCGGCAAAAATAAAGCGACAAATGTATTATCTTTTTCAGCTTTAGATGAAAATTTAATTCGCCAAATTGGCCTTAAAGAACTCGTTGAACATCATGAATACTTGTTTCTTGGCGATATTATAATTGCTTTTGAAACTCTAAAAAAAGAATCTCTTGCACAAAAAAAGAAATTTCACGATCATCTGATTCACCTGATTTTGCACAGTATTTTGCATCTGATTGGCTATGACCATGAAGAAGAAAAAATGGCAAAAATTATGGAAGATCTTGAGGTGAAAATTTTAAAGAAATTGAAAATCAAAAATCCATATCAACTAAATTTCTAATCAATGGAAGGTGCGTCGAGAAAAAGAAAAAAAGAATTACAATTACGCTGTAAAAGCCTGCTGAATTTTCTGCTGAATCTCTTTTGTAAAAAAACTAAAAAATCATTTTTTTTGGTTATTTCTCATTTGCTTGATGGCTATGAAAAAGAAGGCTTGATTAGCGCCGAAGAAAAAAAGATGTTTCAAAATATTGCCTCTTTTGGTGATAAAAGAGTTGCGGCGGTAATGACTCCAAGAAGCGACATTATTGCAATCAAACAAGGTGCAAGTTTGGAAGAAGTGAAAGAATTAATCACGACTGATGGCCACACCAGAATTCCAGTTTTTAAAGAAAATTTTGATAAAATAACTGGTTTTATTCACAGTAAAGATTTGGCCAAATTCTTATGTGATGAAAGTCAGGATTTTGCGATTACCAAAATTTTGCGCAAAATTTTATTCGTTCCCGGATCAATGAAATTAGTGGACGTGATGTTGCGCATGCGTATGGCGCGCATTCACGTTGCAATTGTGCTCGATGAATTTGGTGGCGTTGATGGCATTGTGACAATTGAAAATGTCATGGAAGAAATAGTTGGCGATATTGAAGATGAGCATGATTTGCCATCGGATAGTTCATTTTTTCGTATTAAAAAAATAAGCAAAAAAGAATTTCATTTTGGTGGCCGCGTTGAAATCGAAAAAGTTGAAGAAATTCTTGATCAAAAAATAAAATGCGATGAGGATGAATTTGAAACCGTTGGAGGTCTTGCAATGTCAGTGTTTAAGCGCGTTCCTGAAATTGACGAAGAGGCTAAAAAATATGGCCTTAATTTCAAAATTATTGATGCCGATAATCGTGTGGTAAAATTGGTTGAAATATCAAAAATAAGCGAAGAATAGTATGCAAATTCCCCAAAAAACCTTTCCAATAATTGATCTTGGTGATGTTGTTTTGCGTGAAAAATGCGATGAAGATGCGGCAGATTTTTTTGCTTATTATTCTGATCCGGAAGTTAATAAATATATTCTTTGCGAAATTCCGCGCGAGATTGAAGAAGCGAGGCGTGAATTAAATTATTGGCGTAATGTTTTTTACCAAAATGACGGAATTTATTTCGCAATTGCTGACAAGGAAACCAATAAATTAATTGGCTCAATTGGTCTGACAAGTTACAATGCTTATCAAGGTCGAATTGAAATAAGTTATGATTTGGCTCATCAATATTGGAATCGCGGCATCATGACCAAAGCAATTCAAGCGATTACAAAATATGCTTTTAAAGAATTTCATTATGGACGAGTAAACCGAGTTGAAGCTTTTGTTTCAACTGCCAATCTGCCATCAAAAAATTTGCTGATGAAATGTGGCTTCGTTTTAGAAGGCATTTTGCGCCAGCATAGATACCATCGTGGAGCTTATGTTGACGTTTATTCATTCAGTTTACTCAAGAGTGATTTTGCAAATTTAACTAGTAATTAAAAATTTAATTTGACTTTTGGCAATTGCTGACTTTAATGCGCCGCCTCTTTTCCCGCTTACAGTTTCCCAAAACTTTTTAATAAAATTTCAGTTCAAACGATAGGAAATAAAATATGCTTAAAACTTACGTCGCTAAACCAAGCGAAATCGAAAGAAAATGGTGGTTGATTGATGCCGAGGACTTAGTTGTTGGTAGAGTTTCTACAATAATTGCTAACCTTTTACGCGGTAAACACAAACCTACATTCACTCCAAATTTGGATTGCGGTGATCACGTTGTTGTTATCAATGCGGAAAAACTAAAATTAACCGGCAAAAAATACGCTGAAAAAATGTATTATTGGCACACCGGTCACCCAGGTGGAATCAAAGAAAGAACTGCTCGTCAAATTTTTGAAGGAAAATTCCCGGAAAGAATTTTGGAAGAATCAGTTTCTCGCATGATCTCTCGCGGACCTTTGCAGCGCGATATCATGGTTAAATTGCATATCTACAAAGGTGCAGAGCACAAACATCAAGGACAAAATCCACAAGTTTTGGATATTGCTTCTATGAACCGCAAAAATAAAAAAACTAATTAATTATGTCTTCAGTTTTAAAAGAAAAAATTCTCGAAGTTCTTGGAACTCAAAACCAAGAAAACGTGGCTCTTCCTAGAGAGAAAAAAATCGATGCTCAAGGTCGTGCTTATGCAACAGGTAAAAGAAAAAATGCTGCTGCTCGCGTTTGGATTAAAAAAGGAACCGGAAAAATCACGGTTAATGACCGTGACGGTTTAACTTATTTGGGAAGAGAAATTCTTTTCAACATTGCGAAAGCTCCATTTGGTGCGACCAGCAATGAAAATAAATTTGACGTTGTTGCGACGATTGCTGGTGGCGGAAAATCTGGTCAAGCCGGTGCTCTAGCTCACGGAATCAGCAAAGCACTTGTTGCTTTCGACCCGACAACTCATAAAACTCTACGCGTTGGCGGGTTCTTGACCCGTGATTCACGTGTTGTTGAACGTAAGAAATACGGCTTGAAAAAAGCTCGTAAAGCTCAAACTTACCGTAAGAGATAGTATTTGTATTGGCGGTTTTGGTTTAAATCAGAGCCGCCTTTACTTTTTTGTAGCAGATGAAAAACCCACCCGTAAAAAAGAATATTCAAAAAAATCTTTCCAAAAACTCTACTCAAATCTATTTGGCATCTGATCACGCAGGTTTTGCTTTAAAAAAATTCCTCATCGAAAAAATTATTAAACTTGGATTTGATTCAATTGATTTGGGTTGCGATTCTGCTGAAAAATCAGTTGATTATCCTGATTACGCGCAAAAACTTTGTAAAAAAATAACTAAAAAAAATAACGGAATTTTAATTTGCGGAAGCGGCATTGGCATTTCAATTGCGGCTAATCGTTTTAAAAATATCAGAGCGGCACTTTGTCATGATGTAAAATCCGCCAAAGCATCGCGCGCTCATAATGATGCAAATGTGCTTTGTCTTGGCGCTAGAGTTATTACTAACAAAATGGCTTTGGCAATCGTGAAGGCCTTTTTTTCCACAGAATTTGAAGGCGAAAGACATGCAGCAAGAATTAAAAAACTCTCAAAATAATCGTCTAATCCGCAGTTTCGGTCGCATCAAAAGCCGTAAGCTTTCTGATCATAAGAATTTTCTGCTTGAAAATTTTTCAACACTTTACGAAATCAGTGATTTCAATATTTCTGCGCCAAAAACTTCATTAGAAATCGGCTTTGGCTTCGGTGATTTCACATTCGAAAAAGCCAAACAAAATCCCGACATTTCTTTTTTTGGCTCTGAACCGCACATCAATGGCGTTATAAATTTGCTCTCCAAACTTGAAATTGAGCCTCTGTCAAATTTAAAAATCTCTCGCGAAGATGCGCGACTTTTACTCGCTAAATTTCCTGAGAAATTCTTCGATCAGGTTTATATTTTATTTCCCGATCCTTGGCCAAAATCAAAACATTTCAAACGCCGTTTAATTAATACAGAATTTCTTGATCAAGTTTTATCTCCAAGAATGAAAACAGGCGCTAAGCTTACAATTGCAACCGATCACGATTCATATAAAATCTGGATTTTAGCTGAAATTGCCAATAGTAAAAAATTTACTTGGGATGCGAAATCCAAAAAAGATTGGCAGGTTTTTCCCGCAGATTGGGTAACTACAAAATATCAAAAAAAAGCCGCCCTTGAGGGCCGCACCTCAGTAATTTTTAATTTAACACATTCATGTCAGAACTCATAAAAAAACTGCCAAAAGTTCGTGGAGCTTATCGCGAAAATGTTGAATTGAAAAGTTGGTTTGATGTTGGTGGAAAAGCCGAAATTCTTTTTCGCCCCGCTGATATTGATGATTTGCAAGATTTTTTAAAAAATTGTCCCAAAGAAATTCCAATTAATATTCTTGGTGCTGCTTCCAATGTAATCGTTCGCGACGAAGGCGTAAAAGGTGTTGTAATTCGTTTAAGTGGCGAATTTGCCAAGATCGCGCAAGAGTTAGAAAATATTCGCGCCGGCGCTGCAGCGCTTTGTGGAAATGTCGCATTATTTTCCAGAAATGCCGCGCTCGATAAAATGGAATTTTTAACCGGAATTCCGGGTTCAATTGGCGGCGCAATTGCAATGAATGGTGGTTGTTATGGTTCTGATATGTCGCAGATTTTAATTAGTGCAAAGGCGCTTGATTTTGATGGCAACTTGATTGAATTAAAAAATTCTGATTTTGGCTTTTATTATCGCGGCAATAAAATTTCTAAAAATTTTATTTTTGTGGAAGCGGTTCTGAAAGGTGAAAAATCAACTGCGGAAATTGTATCCAAAAAAATTACTGAATTAAATCAGCAACGTGAACAAGCCCAACCAATTCGAGCTAAAACAGGAGGCAGCACTTTTAAAAATCCGCAAAATAATAGTGCTTGGAAATTAATTGATGAAGCAGGTTGTCGCGGAATGATTGAGGGTGACGCGCAAATTTCTGAAAAGCATTGCAATTTTATGATTAATCGTGGCAAGGCTTCAGCCAATAATTTGATTGATTTGGGAAATAAAGTAAAAAAATTAGTTAAAGAAAAATCGGGGATTGATTTGGAATGGGAAATTAAAATTTTAGGATAATTAAATTCTTGTTGCCAAATTAGAATAACCCGATTTACAATATTTTTTCTGCAGCTAGCCGATGTTAATTTGAGTCGGAAAATAAATTTAACAGATAAACAAAATTCTCTGTTGTAATTTTAAAACAATTGAGGCAAGTTGCGCCACGCTTTACCTGTTACGGGTTTTCTAAAGACTCTTCTTTAAAAAATTTTTTTAAATTAATTAAAAAACTATGAAAAAACTATCTTCTTTTTTGGCAAAAATTGCTCTTTTGTCTTTTTTCTTTCTAGCGATCGCGCCAGCAATTGTGCCCGTTTTATCTTCTGATGCTCTTGCTCAGTCAACTATTAGTAACTCAGCCAATTCAAACATTTTTGTTGATACAATGTGCAACGCTATGAAGCTCGCTACAGGAAACGCTGGTAAAGCTTTCGCAGCTTTCGCAATCATCTCGGTTGGAATTGGTTTCTTCACCGGCAAGGTTTCTTGGGGTTTGATGATCGGTGTTGCGGCTGGTATTGCTGCAATGTTTGGTGCTCCTACAATCGTTGCTGCCATAAGTGGTAAGGGTGCTTACGATTGTGGTGCAGCAGCACAATAAAATTTAATTAATAAGGTTATAATAATGTCTAGAAGATGTGATTTACTTTCTGTCGGTGTTATGGTTGGAAACAAAGTTTCTCACTCAAACCGCAAAACCAGAAGAAGATTTCTACCAAATTTAAAAACAATCTCTTTCAAGAGCGATACTCTTGGATCTGAACTAACTTTGAAAGTTGCTACTTCAACTCTTAGAACTATCAATAAGTATGGTAACATTGATAATTTCTTGGTGAATTATCGTGCTAATAAACTTAGCGAATCAGCTCAAAAACTTAGAAGACAAATCAAAAGAAAATTGATTAAACTTGGTAAACTTGATGAAGTTCAAGTTGTTAAAGTTAAAAAAGAAGCTCCAAAAAAATCAGTGAAAGCAGCTGATTAGCTTTGCTTCGTAGAAGAATTAAAAAACCGACTCTTCATGAAAAAAAGAGTCGGTTTTTTTGCGTTAGGGCTCTTAAAGCATTACTATGAGTTAGTTTAAAAATTTCTGAGAAATAGCCCAATTTTTTTAATTATGTCGCAGTTTAGAATTATTCATTCTCCTTCAAAAATTCCGCAATCTCACCAATTGAAAATTCCTGCAAATTTCCTCGAAAGCGTCTTACAACATTACCTTTCGGATCAATAATTAAAGTTTCTGGAACTGCTTGAATACCGGTTATTTTACTGAAAATACCTTTACTATCTTTTGCTACTTTTGTGAAAGGGTTACCATTATTTTGTAAAAATAATTTAGTATTTTCATCAATATCGCGCCAAGCAATTCCGTAGACATCAACAATTTTTGAATTATGTAGACGTAATAAAATCTCATGTTCGGCACGGCAAGTTGTGCACCAAGAAGCAAAAAAATTAACTATCGAATATTTTCCAGTTAAGGTTTTTTTGGAGAAAGTTTCGCTTTCATCAAATAAATTAGGAAGAGAAAATTCTGGCAATTCAATTTGTACTTTGGAGAAGTGGATGCTTGGCTCACCTACATCTTCGCTAACTGAAATAGCAAAGCCATCAGCCTGTTTTTTATTTAATTTGTAAGTAGAAAATCCAATCAGGCTGATTAGAAAAATTAACGTTAAAAATGGTAAGAATTTTTTCATAATTTCATGAATAAAGATTTTTTTTTCAAACTAAAAACCACTGAAAATAAAGCAAGAAGAGGTGAGGTTTCAACTGCTCACGGCATAATTCAAACTCCAGCTTTTATGCCGGTCGGAACTGCGGCAACCGTTAAAGCCATAAAATTTTCTGACATTAAAAAATCAGGTGCCGAAATTATTTTGGGCAATACTTATCATTTGATGTTACGTCCAACCGCAGAGCTTATTCAAAAGCTGGGCGGGCTTCATAAATTTATGAATTGGGATAAGCCAATTCTTACTGATTCCGGCGGATTTCAAGTGATGTCTCTTTCTAAAATCCGCAAAATTTCTGATGCCGGCGTTGAATTTTCCTCGCACTTAGATGGCACAAAATATTTTGTAAGTCCTGAGAGATCAATTGAAATTCAACACATGCTTGGCAGCGATATTACGATGATTTTTGATGAATGCGTTCAATATCCTGCAACCTTTGAACAGGCTAAAACAGCAATGGATCGCTCAATTCTATGGGCGCAAAGATCAAAAACCGCTTTTCAAAAAAGGTCAGGTTATGGAATTTTTGGTATTGTTCAGGGTTCAACTTTTGCGGACTTGCGTAAAATTTCTGCCGAACAATTAATTGAAATCGGTTTTGATGGATATGCAATTGGCGGCTTGGCTGTAGGCGAAGGACAAAAATCAATGTTTGAAGTTCTTGATTATACGCCTGATTTTTTACCGCAAGATAAGCCGCGTTATTTAATGGGCGTTGGTAAACCGTCAGATATTGTTGGCGCAGTTGCGCGCGGTGTTGATATGTTTGATTGTGTCATTCCAACACGCTCCGGTCGCACCGGACAAGCTTTTACCAGACATGGTGCCATAAATATTAAAAATGCCAAACATCGTGATGATGAAAAACCGCTTGATGAAAAATGTGGTTGTTATGCTTGCCAAAACCACAGTCGCGCTTATTTGCATCACTTAAGCAAGTCAGGTGAAATCTTGTCGGCAATGCTACTTTCGGAACATAATATTTTTTATTACCAAGATTTAATGCGCGATATTCGTACTGCAATTGAGGAAAAAACTTTTACTGAATTTGCTAAAAGTTTTTTTACAGAAAATCAAAATGAGACTTCACAAGAGATTTTAATTGATTGAAGAAAATTTCGATTTACTTGTAAGTGAGTCCTTAATTTTTAAGGTCTCATTTCAAATAAACCAAATTTTATGAAAAAATTATTTACTTCATTTGCAATTGCAGCGCTTTGCTCAATTTCAGCAAATGCACAAAATTTACAAAGAAATACTCAAGCCACTCAAAACGCTCAAGATATATCTCCAGCAAATATTCCAGCACCAGTTGTTCCTGCAACTATAGATCAAAAGCAGCCGACAACTCCAAATGCCGGAACCAATAATCCACGCTTTAATCAAAAAAGAGACAATTCAAATGCAAAATGGAAGCAGCAGCCGCAAGAAGGTTTAAAACAAAAGCCAGCAAATGAAAATGATAGAAGTCAAAGAGGTAGAAATGAAGGCAGACAATTTACGGATAATGCAAAAAATATGAATCCAGAAGAGCGTCAAAGAATGATGAAAGCTTACGAAGAAAAAAGAGATGATAGAAAAGACAATAATAGGAACGAAAGAAAAGATGAAAGACACGACGAGAAGCGTGAAGAAAAAAGAGAAGAAGCCAAAGAAAAATGGCGCGGATCTAGCCCTGAAGAAAAGAAAGAAATTCTAAAAAAGAAAGAAGAAAAATTAAAAGAACAGGAAGCAAAAATTGATGCCAGACAAGAGAGGTTACAAAATCTTTCTCCGGAAGAAAAAGCTAGAATGGAAAAGCGTCAAGAAATGATGTCAAAACTCTCTTCTCAACAAAGAGACAATTTAAAGAAAGAGCAAGAGCGTCATCGTCAAGAGATGAAAAAAATTACTGGGTTTGATATGGAGCCAAATCAAAATAATTCAGGCGAAAGAAAGTAAATATTCGCAAATTATATCTTGATTCAAAAAAAACTCGAGGCCACTCTGAGCTTGTCGAAGGGTGACCTCAATTGTGTTTTAAGGGGATGCGCCAAATCTTTTGAGCGCAAGGCTTGAGGATTGTGATTTCTATTTTGGTTACTTATCTTTTTTATAACGAAACATTTTCTCTGCAGTTTCAGCGACAGTCTTGATTTTGTCAGATTTTTCTTTGGCGTAATTTTTTGCCTTATCAAAAAAAGTAATGGCAATTAAAACTAGGATGATCAGTAAAATTATACGAAACATAAGCTATCTTTAGATTTGGAAATTGACATTTTCTCACAACAAAAGAAAACTTAATCTATCTTACACTCACATTTCAAACATCAATTCAAATTTTTTCATGACTAAAATCACGGCTCTTAAAGCGCGCGAAATTCTTGACTCGCGTGGTTTTCCAACTCTGGAAGCAGAAATTCACTTAGCAGATGGATCTATCGCAACTGCCGCCGTTCCTTCGGGTGCTTCAACTGGAAGCTTAGAAGCTCATGAGCTTCGCGATGGCGATAAAGACAGATTTTTAGGCAAAGGTGTTTTAAAAGCAGTTGCAAATGTAAATACAAAAATCGCTTCTAAGTTAATTGGTTTTGATGCCGAGAAACAAAAAGAAATTGATCAATTAATGATCGATTTAGATGGCACGGAAAATAAAGATTCTCTCGGTGCAAATGCTATTTTAGCGGTTTCATTAGCTGTTGCGAAAGCAAGTGCCATTTCTAAAAAAATTCCTCTTTTTGAATATTTGGGTGGAAGTGAAGCCAGAGTTTTGCCAGTTCCAATGATGAATATTATTAATGGTGGAAAACATGCTGATAATAAAATCGATATTCAAGAATTCATGATTATGCCGGTTGCAGCTCAATCTGTGTGCGATGCAATTCGTATTGGTGCTGAAATTTTTCAGCATTTAAAATCGCTTTTGAAAAAAGATGGTCACAACACAAATGTTGGTGATGAAGGTGGATTTGCGCCTAATCTTGATTCAACAAAAGAAGCTTTGGATTATGTTGCAAAAGCAACCCAAAAAGCTGGCTATGAATTAGGTTCAGAAGTTGTGCTGGCATTGGACGCAGCTTCAACTGAATTTTACAAAAATGGTAAATATGATTTAGAAGGCGAAGGTCGCATTCTAACTTCTGATGAATTGGTGCGTTATTACGAAGAATTGGTGAATAATTATCCGATTTTTTCAATTGAAGATGCTTGCGCTGAAAATGATTATGAAGGCTGGAAAAATATTACCAAAGTTTTGGGCAAAAAAATTCAATTGGTTGGAGATGATTTATTCGTAACTAATCCAAAAATTTTGCAGAAAGGAATTGCCGAACACATGGCAAATGCAATGTTGGTTAAATTCAATCAAATCGGAACTTTGAGCGAAACTTTAAACGCAATTAACATCGCTAAATCTGCGGGTTATAACAATATTATTTCGCACAGATCGGGAGAAACTGAAGATACAACAATCGCCCATATCGCAGTTGCAACCAATGCCGGACAAATCAAAACTGGCTCACTTTGCAGAAGTGACAGAACGGCAAAATATAATGAATTAATCCGCATCGAAGAATATTTAGGCAATCGCGCAATTTATGCCGGAACCTCAATTTTAAAAAAATAACATGTCACGCATCAGCTATTTAAATGGTGAATTTTTGCCTCACGAAAATTGCATGGTTCACATCGAAGATCGCGGATTTCAATTTGCCGATGGTGTTTACGAAGTTACATTATTTAAAAACGGCAAATTAATTGATGGCGACGCGCATCTGGAAAGGCTTTTTCGTAGTTTGCGTGAAATAAAAATTGAGCATAATTTTTCAAAAAGCGAATTAGCAAAAATGCAATTGGAGCTTTTTGCACAAAATAAAATGGAAGAAGGAATTTGTTATTTGCAAATTACGCGCGGTGCTACAAATCGCGTTCCGACTTGTCCTAAAGGTTTGCAGTCGACAATTAGTGCCACAGTTGCTTTGGGTAAAAAATTAACGCCGGAAGAATTTGAAAAAGGCGTTTCTGTTATTACTCACGAAGATATTCGTTGGAAACGTTGCGACATCAAAACAGTCGGGCTTTTGGCTTCAACTTTAATGAATCAAAAAGCCAAAGATTATGGTGCTGATGACATGATTTTTGTCCGCGATGGAGTTGTAACTGAAGCAACTTTCGCTAATGCTTTTATCGTGAATAAAGATGAAATTTTAATCACCAAAGCACCAGACAACCTTATTTTATGCGGCATCACCAGAAATCGTCTGATTGAATTTGCCAAAGAAAAAGGTTTAAAAGTTGAAGAAAGAGATTTTGCAGTTGAAGAATTAACTGCGGCAAATGAAGTGTTTTTAACCAGTTCCAGCCTGATTTTGCGACCAGTTACAAAGATTGATGGAAAAATTATTGGAGAAGGAAAAGCTGGGAAAGTTGTGCGAATTTTAAGCGAAGCTTATAAGACAATGTTAGCTAATTAATTTTATTCCATATTTATCCCTATTTTGGCTTATTTTTTAGTAAAATTTTTCAAAATATATTCAGATATTTATCAAAATTTTACTAAAAAAGCGCTCAAAATCTGAAATAAAATTAATTATCTAACGGCGTCAAGGAATTTACCGTTTAACTATTTAAGGTGAGATTATATTTTTTGCCTAAGTAACTTTCGACAGATCTTCTTTCTTCAGTTGTTAAAGCGCGATTAAATATGATAATTTCGGCAATATTGCCCTCATAAGGATTAGTTGCAAAAGAACCTATATTCGAACCGGCAAAAGAAGTTATAGCGGCAGTTTGAGTGTTAGATGCTGTATCACTAGATCCTCCATTTAACCAATATTTTTTGCCCACTGCGATGTTAAAGATAAAGCTGTGCATTCTTGTTTTAGGTGAAGAATAAGATAAAACGCTATTTTGATAATCCAAGTTATTGCTATAGTGACCAAACCTGATTCTATCATCAGTGGCGTAGCATAAATGTAGATTGGTATTTGTTACTGAAGCACTGCCACCAATAATGCAATTAAAAGCTTTATTGGTGGTTTTTTGCTCAACAATAAAAATAGAGTAAGAGCTGTTAATTAACGAAGATCCATCAAAAGGTAACGTGTCGTTGGAGCCATCAAATTTTAATCCGGGAATTCCGCTGTTAAAAATATTTGCAGTAAAAGTTGGTCTATTAGTTGATGTCGATTGAGTTGCATTATTTTTTGAAGCGGCATCAGGATTATTGTCGTACCAAGTGCTAATTGCAGTGCCATCAGATTTTTCATTGCCAACAAAACTGCTATCCAAAGAAGTTTCAAACCAAGCAACTAGATTAGAAATATTATTAACCGGAGAACTTTTAGTAAGAACTTGCGCCGTATGTAAGCGTGATTTTTTAATCAGATTTGTGGTGGTTAAAATGCCGGCGGCAATCAGGCTAATGATTAAAACAACCAGTGAAACTTCAATTAAAGAAAATGCACTCGAGGATTTTTTCATTTAAACTGCTAAAAAATTTATCGGTCCTTCGGCGCGTCCATGAATGAATTGATCTAAATAAGGATTATCCGATGAATCCATATTTTTAACATCACCAAACCAAATGATTTTTCCTTCATAAAGCATAGCAATTTTATCAGCAATCTTGCGAGCCGAAGCCATATCATGAGTGATTGTAATTGTTGTTGCGCCAAGTTGTTTGGAATTGGAAATAATTAAGTCATTAATTACGTCGGCCATGATCGGATCAAGCCCGGTTGTGGGTTCATCAAAGAAAATAATTTCTGGATCTGCGGCAATTGCGCGTGCCAAAGATGCCCGTTTTTGCATTCCGCCAGAAAGTTCGGCTGGATAAAGATCGGCAACTTTTTCACTCAGACCAACAGCTTTAAGCTTTTCTATTGCAATGGCGCGCGCCTTTTTTTTATCGAGTTTTTTTTGATTAATTAAACGAAAAGCAACATTTTCCCAAATCGGAATTGAATCAAACAAAGCGCCACCTTGAAATAAAAATCCGAATTTTTCCATTAAGTTATCGCGATCGCGAGCGCCGATATTAGCAACTTCCATCTCATCGATTTTAACGCTGCCAGAGCTTGGTGTTAAAAGTGAAGCAATAATCTTGATTAAAACCGATTTACCACTGCCAGAACCGCCTAAAATTACGATTGATTCGCCTTTATTAGCCTGCAAATCAATGCCAGTTAAAACCTGTTTTGAGCCGAAGTTTTTTTTGAGATCTTTTATTACAAGCTTTGCAGTCACTTTTTTAATTTTATTTGTTGGCTTCCGCTAATTTTTTATCGAGAAGTTTTTTCAAAGTTTGGTAATCAACATAACCTTCGGCGATTTCACCATTTATGAAAAAGCTCGGAGTTGATTTTAACTGTAAAACTTTGGCGGCATCCATTCTTGAAACCAAGATTTTTTCTTGCAGTGATTTATCTTCAATACAAGCCTTAAATCTTTCCGAGCTCATGCCGTCAAGTTTGGCAATTGCCTCCAATTTATCGTTATATTTTTCGTCAAAAGCCCAAGAATCTTGAGTTTTGAACAAAGCTTTAATGGTTTGGAAATATCTGTCCGGTAATTCAGATTTATTATCTTGAGCTTGGTATTGGGCAAACATTGCGGCAGATAAAGCAGATTGGTTTAAAGGAAAATTGCGGAAAATAAATTGTACTTTGCCGCTATCAACATATTCAGTTTTAAATTTATCAAAAGATTCGCGAGCAAAAGCAGCGCAATGCGGACAAGAAAGCGAGGCATATTCAATCATTAAAACTGAAGCTTTTTTATCACCCAAAACAAAATCAGAAGATGAGGCTTTTAAAAGATCACTATTTTTACGGGTTTCAGCAATTGCGGCATCATCGTTAACGGCTGCTGCAACGGCATCTTGTGGGTTTTCTTGAGGTTTAATTGCGACGGTATTTTCTTCATTATATTTTAATGAAGTTTTGGTTTTATAATTATGAACAACAAGGGCTCCGAATCCAATTAAAACAAGAGCTGAAATAGCAATTACAGTGCGTTTCTGAGATTTTTTTAGCATATTTTTTGATTTTAAAAGTTGACAGCCAGATGAGTAAATTGATGATAAATAAATATTTTTTTACGTCCAATAAATCAATCAAATTTATGAAGCCGCCTATTTCAGTTTTTATCATTGCAAAAAATGAAGCAGACCGAATTGTTGAAGTAATTAATGCGGTTAAGGAAATTGCAGATGAAATTTTAGTAATTGATTCCGGTAGCGAAGATAAAACTTGCGAAGTTTCAAATGAAGCTGGGGCGAAAGTAATGTATAATAAATGGCAAGGCTTTGGTCAGCAAAAAATATTTGGTGAAAATCAATGTCGCAATAAATGGATTTTAAATATTGATGCCGATGAAGAAGTTTCCAAAGAATTGTGCGCAGAAATAATAAATATTTTTTCACAAAAAAATTACGAAAATTTTTACGGATTCAGAGTTAAAATTGTGAATAAATTTCGCTTCGAAAAAAAGCCAAAAAAATTCGCTTATTTTTATAATCAACTGCGTCTTTATAACAAAGATTATGCCGGTTTTAAAAATAGCGCCGTACATGATTCTGTTGAGTTAAAAGAGGGAGGAAGTGAAAAAATCGGTCAGTTAAAAAATATAATATATCATCAATCTTTTCGTTCATTTTCGCATTGGATTGAAAAGATTAATTCTTATTCACAAATGCAGGCGCAAGATAGTTTTAAAAAAGGAAAAAAGCCGTCACTTTTAAAAGTTTTTTTCATTCCAACTTTTGCTTTTTTAAAAGCTTTCTTTGTGCGTCGTTATTTTATCTATGGCTTTAATGGTTTGGTTTACAGCTATCTTTTTGCCTTCTCGCGTTTTGCAAAAGCAATAAAAACGCGCGAGTTATTTCAAGCACAAAAATCAAATTAATATGAAGAAAATATTTTTTATTTTGGTCAGTTTATTTTTAGTTTCATGCGGTACTCATAAAGAAAGTCCGGCGATTTATTTTAGTAATGCCAGCTTGGCTCCAATCAATGATATCCAGTGTAATTGGGCAGGGAAAAATATTTTAAGTTTGCCGCTTTTAAATCCGGGAGAAAGCCGAAGCCAATCTTTTTATATGGATAGTAATTCTGATTTTTTTGGCAATATCAATATTTCTTGGCGCAATAACAATGGTGAAAGAATTTCGCGCGAAATCAATTTTAGTCCCAATAATTTGTCCAGCATTTTTGATTCAACAACTTATAATTTTGTACAGCTTTATCTCGATCAGGATGAGCTTGAAATCACAACCAGTGATGCTCCAGATTTAAGCGGCAAAACGCGCAAAATGGATCGTTTATTGGCACAATATAAAGAATCTTATAAACAAAGTGGACATGGTGCAGCTCCTCAAAGTTCCTTGATTTCGGTACAAAATCCGCCGAAAAAAGATAATTCAGTTCCCGGTTGGTTGACGAATTCTTATTAAGAATCATTCTTAAATAGTAGCGAACTATCGCCATAAGAATAAAAACGATAACTCTTTGAAATGGCGTGGTTGTAAATCTCAAAAGCTTTCTCTTTTTTTACAAACGCACAAATCAGCATAAATAAAGTTGATTTTGGTAAGTGAAAATTTGTCATCAAAATATCGACAATCTTAAATTTATAAGGCGGAAAAATAAAAATTTCGGTGTTAGTTTTTTGCGGAATTACCAAGCCGTTTTCATCAACACAAGATTCCAAAACACGCAGTGACGTTGTGCCAACAGCAACAATTTTTTTACCATTTTTTTTAGCATCATTAATAATTTTTGCCGATTCTTCCGAAATCGAATAAAATTCTGAATGCATTTTATGATCTTTTAAAAAATCACTGCGAACCGGTAAAAATGTGCCCGCGCCAACATTTAAAGTAACAAAAACTTTTTGGATTTTCTTTTTTTCTAATTCAGAAAAAATTCTTTCGTTAAAATGAAGTCCAGCAGTTGGAGCCGCAACTGCTGTGCCGCTTGCCGCATAAATTGTTTGGTAATTTTTTAAGTCATTTTGATTTTCTTCTTCACGTTTTATGTAAGGCGGAAGTGGAATTGAGCCATATTTTTCAAGCTTGGAAAGCAATTCATTTTCAGAGCAGTCAAATTTTATTTTAATAAATCCATCATCAGTTTTTTCTATAACCAGAGCAGAAAAATCAGGCGCAATTTCTAAATTATCTCCAGCTTTTACTTTTCTTGCTGGGCGGCAAAGTGCTTGCCACAAGCCATCGCGCTCTTGATCTAAATTGAAATCAAGGCGGGCAGAATTGCGCGAAATTATTGCCGATAATTTGGCTTTAATCACGCGGGCATCATTAAAGACTAACACATCTCCTTCTTGCAAAAAATTGTTTAAGGAGATTACTTGTGAATCAAGAATTGACGCGCCATTAAATACCAACATTTTAGTTTCTTCGCGCGGAAAAAATGGAGCCTGAGCAATTAATTCAGGCGGTAAATCAAAATCAAAATCGGAAGTTTTTAACATGAAAAAAGATAAAACGCATTTCGGGTTCAAAGAGGTATATCGTGATCAAAAAGCTAGTCTTGTCAAAGAAATTTTTTCGGGAGTTGCAAAAAAATATGATCTGATGAATGACTTGATGAGCGCTGGCGTACATCGTCTATGGAAAAATAAAATGGTGGAAGAAATTAATTTTTCTGATTCAAAAAAATCTTACCAAATCATTGATTTAGCTGGTGGAACTGGCGACATTGCTTTTCGAATTTCCAAAAAAGCTCACGCTCAAAATGTAAAATGCATAATTGATGTTGTTGATATAAATCAAGAAATGCTTGATGTAGGAAAAAATCGTGCAGTTGATTTAAATTTATTCTCGGATTTGAAATTCACTTGTTGTGACGGTGAAAAATTATGTTTTGAAAATGAGAGTTTTGATTTTTTTACCATCGCTTTTGGTATTAGAAACTTTACCAATATCAATGCGGCGTTAGTTGAAGCTTATCGAGTTTTAAAGCCGGGTGGAAAATTTATCTGTCTCGAATTTTCTAAAGTTAACGATTATTTTCTGCAAAAAATTTATGATGCTTATTCTTTTAATGTTATTCCTAAAATCGGTGAAATTATTTTAAAAGATCGCGCTTCTTATCAATATTTGGTTGAAAGTATTCGCAAATTTCCAACTCAAGATGAGTTTAAAAAAATGATTGAAAATGCCGGATTTAAAAATGCCTCTTATCAAAATTTAACTTTTGGCGCTGCGGCAATTCATGTTGGAGAAAAATAAATGAAAAAATTTCTATTATTACCGGTTTTTTTATTAGTAGCTTCTTGCTATGGAGAGCTTGCCTCTCTTGGTTGTTCAGAACCTTCTGAATATGAAAAGGCGCAAGCAAAATCAATGTATAATACTTTTGGAACTTCGCGAGTTGGAATTTCCGATACTCAGGCTCGCAAGATGTTCGGCTGCCATTATAATGATGGGGATAAAATTTATTCTTATAAAACTTTCCGAGGCGAAAAATTTATTTTAGTACGTTATGGCAGACCTATTACTTATTATTAAGAGTAATGGTGCTATCGAGTGGAATCGAACCACCGACCTCTTCATTACCAATGAAGTGCTCTACCCCTGAGCTACGATAGCAAAAAATTTGAATTCAACCTAAGGGCGCGCATTAAAGAGGCGAAATGATAATTGTCAATTTCTTGGATTTTTAAATTAACAAAAATCATTCTTTAAGTTTGATTATCGCTACCACTATCGCTTTTACCGCTTGTATCGCCTCCTTCTTCTTTGCGACCTATAGAATCGCTTCCGTTTTTGCTGTTACCTCCGTCATTATCCCCACCTCTGCGTCCACCGCCGTCGTGATCGCTACCTTCACTTTTTTCAGAAGCTCCGGAGACTGATTTTCCAGAGTTGCCGACATCTCGCGCTATTCCTTTTGCTTTGTTATAAGCTGACCTAACAGCTTTTTTGCCTCCTCGTAAGGCTCGTAGTTGTGCGCTTCTTATCATGCCGGCGGTTTGAGCTAGCATTGCGATAGCATTGGCTTCAGAGCTTGGAAGTTTGGTTCCACCAATTAAAGAAGAAGCGATTCCTGGTATTTCATCCATGAATTTATATAGTAAGAACATGACGATGAATCCGCGAAGGATAGTTAAGAGTTTGGCTTTAATATCGCCAGTTAGTAGATTATCGAGAATTGGAATACTTATGCCGACTATTTCGAATCCGGGGGCTGTTCCAAAATCATTAAGGTTTATCAGACAGGCAACGCTATCATTGTTTGGATCATATATTTTTTGTCCAGTTTGGTCGCAAGCAGGTTCTTCGCCGTTAACGAAAGGTACGATTGTGCCGTCGGAATTTTTGCAAATTTCTTTACAAGAAATTGTTTTGGAAGGTGGATCACCAACGAAAGTGGCGCTACCAATCATTGTTTTATCCATAATTGTACAAAATATTGCGATATAGGCAAAAAGAATAATGGGTTGGAAGCAGAAGCTGATTAAGTTGGTCAGCCATCCTTTAAAAATATTTTCTGTTTTTTTGAATAAGCAAAGCGGAATTATTAATGGCGAAACAAATACGAAAATAATGATAGACAGGCAGGCAGAAAGAAAAATATGCAATGCACGTATTGTCGCTGCAATAAAGAAGAAGGCCATGAATAAGACCGACATGGCAAAATAGAATCCGGGTGCACCTGTAAATAATGCGGCAAAAATCAAGGAGGCAATGTTTGCAACTGAAACTTCTGGACCATATCCCAAATAACGCATAATTTTACAATCAAGCGTGTCCCATAAAGCCAAATATTCTTTGCCGGCGGGATAATTTCTGCCGCTATTATAAAGTGTGCCATCGGCAAATGTATAAGTTCCAAATTGGCAGCCATCTTGTTTTAAAGTGTTGCTATCAAGACCAATCTTAAAGACCATTCGCGAAAATTCTGCTCCCGCTCCATAAACACCTTTAAAGAAGGTGCTTTGCCAAGCATCACCTGTGGCAAAATAGAGAACTACGGCAATCTTGAAGATATAAGTCAGAATATCTTTCCTGTTCCCGATGTTGTTTTTTCCAACCAAAATATTCATGCCGTAAAACATTATCGACATTGTAATTGTAAGCCTTACTAGGTTCTGCATGTTATTTTGTATCATCCCGAAAAAGGAAGTGTCTTTTACCATATTGCCTTTTTTGTAAGTGAAATTCCCATCGCGGATATATTGCTCGGAAGGACAAGAGCCATCCGATGATGGATATTCATTGGTATTTTGGCAGCTGCTATGACCGGCGCGATTATAGAAAAGATTTTCCAGAGTTTCTTTTACGCATTGGGCAATTGGTGCGCTGAAATGTCTTTGGCTGCCAAGAAGGAATCCACCGTTGAAGGCAGTTTTGTTTTGAGAATCACCCACAAAATTTATGCAGGCATCAGAAAAATATGGAGATCCTAAACCGCTTTGATAAGGGAATGACGGAGTAGAAGTTTTGGTGCAGTGAGTCAGATATTGGCAATAATTTCGGCACTTGCCGGCTTTCTCATTTAGGATACAATTATCGTCTCTGATTTCACTATAAGTGCTACAATTTCCAGCTGTACTAGCAGCACTAATCTGATCTTGTGTAATCATTTTCCATCTGCCTTCTGAGCTATTCCATTTGCCATCCTTATAATAATCGCAATATTCCGTTCCGCCGCTGAGTGCGAAATTATATGGACATAAACTGTAGGACTCGGCACAAATTAATTGATCGTAAGTCAAAGTCTTGGTAGAAAAAGATATTCCATTTATTGCGCATATTTCGCCAGCTCTGCAAAAGACATCTTTTCCGCCATAGTGAATACAAATAAAATTCTGACTTCTTGACTGACAACAATTATAAGCTTTTTGAAAATCATCAAGACGGCCTTGTGTAGCTGGAGCACTGGTTCCGGGATCGTTTGATCCGGCAGGAAGAAAATATCTTTTACAGTTAAAATTGCCGGCTTCCAGACCTTTAAGATAGTACCTTTGTTTTGGATATGTTTCGTAAGCCTGATCGATTTTTGATGCTGCTGGATCTCTACATGCCTCTCCTGAACTAGGATTATCCTCAACCTCAACTCCACCATAAAACCACTCGCGATATGTTTTGTCGTTGCCAGAGTTAATACTGAGGTTGGGAGAAGAATTACGTATATAATTTTCAATTACTATTTGTACGTTTTGTTTGTGACCGGGAGTGCTCATATCATATTTTTTGACATTAGGTCCCATCCAGTTTGAGCCACAAACGTGAGAATCGTCATAAACGCCTTTAGCGATTCCATAAATGACGGCAATTTGTGACATTGCTAAAGAAAAACCAGCAGCACCATAACCAATAGCGCCAGAGCATTGAGTGTTGCCGCTTGCCGCTGTAACAGATGCTCTGGTCAGGTCAATTGAATCTTGAATTGGCGAAGGAGTTATTCTTGGTATTGAGCTTCCTGACCCGCAAACTCGATTCATATTCGCAATAGCAATTTTTACAGCAGCATAAATTGAGATTGCCACGTAAGTGCATACTGGGTTCGATAAATTAAATTCTACATCTTTACCACCAGAAGTTGGATCGAATAGCAAAGTTTCAGGTTTGCCATCGGCGTTACAACTGCGGGTTCGACCTACGCCATATCCAGTTGCATCTTCAGCAAAAGAATTTTTTAGAGAAGAAAAAAGAATCGAAAAAACAGCCACTACAAAAACCAGAGCGCGGAAAGTTTTTTGATAAGACTTTTGTTCTAAATTTTTCACCTATTTTTAGTTTTTTATTATTTGCTGCGACTACGTTCGTAATAAATCGGAAGCCAATCATCGGGATTTTCACCAACTTCTTCTATGATTTCATCCATGATGCGCACAGTTTCAGCGCGTCCGGAAAGAACTCGAATCGTATCATCCATTCCGCTTAAATCGATGCGGGCAATTACGCCATCATTATCCTGCTTAACCAAGAAGAAGCGCGTTGACGGATCGGTAGTTTTAACTAGGTTGAACTCACGCTCCGATAACATAAAAACTTCGCGATAAAGTGTAGTTGCTTTTAAATTAGGTAAGAAAATTTGTGTAGCAGTTTGTTGTACCAATGTGTCGGAAATGCTGCTTTTGGCGGCGTCTTCCACGGATTGTGTGGCGAATACTACGAAAGTATTGAGTTTTCTTAAAACTTTTAGCCAGTCTTTAATTTTTGGCGCAAAAACTGGATTGCCAATTAGCGCCCAAGCTTCGTCTAGAACTAGCATAGTTGGAGAGCCATCAAGTGAAGTTTGGATACGGTGAAAAAGATAAAGCAGAACTGGACCGATACTGACTTTATCCTGCAAAATATGTGCCATCTCAATACCAAAACTGCGGGCGGAAGTGAAATCAATTAAATCATCTTCATTATCAAAAAGTTTAGAGTGCGATCCTCCGGTGTGCCACATTGAAAGGCGGCCAGCTAAAGTTCCAGGGCCGCTCAAGCCCATGAAAGGCGCGATGTTGCGCAATCTTCTTTGTTCTTTTGGAAGTTTATAATTACCTTGCACAGCTTCATTGATGCGTTCAACTTCATGTGCTGGTAAAGGCGTATCGCCAATCATCACCAAAGCTTTCATGAATTCGATTAAAAATGAACGATTGGTACTGGTATCTTCAAGTTGAAATGGATTAAAGCCGGAAGTTTTGGCGGCGTTTGGAATTATGTAGCGGCCGCGAATGGCGCGGATAAAAATTTCGGCACCGCGATCTTTATCGAAGAAAAATAGACGGCAGTTAAATTTTTGGGCCTGAGCGCAAAGAAAGTTTAAAAGCACTGTTTTACCAGCTCCCGTTGGACCAATAATCATACTATGACCAACATCGCGAACGTGAAAACTAAAGAAGTAAGGTGTTCCCGAAACTGTGTTTAAAACTGTAACTGCGTCGCCCCAATGATTTTTCTTTCTTTTTCCAGAAGGATAATTGTGAAAAGATGCAAAAGATGCGATATTCAAAGTGTTCACAACGCTACGGCGCGCCATATATTCAGAATTGCAAGGAAGTTGAGCCCAAAAAGCCGGTTCAAGATTCATTTTTTCACGGACACCTGTAATACCTGTGTTTGAAAGTTCAACTACAGCAAGAGATAAAGCGCTTTCTAATGCTTTCGGCGTGTCTTCAATGCAAAGAACAGTCATATGATGATTGCCAAAACCAAATTCGCCGCTCATCGCAGAATCTAGGGCTGAATCAATTTCCTGAATTTGTGAAACCGCAACGTCCTCCGATTGTACGAGACGACGTTGTTGCAATTGCATTGAGCTAATTGCTACCATTCGGTTAATGAAAGAAAATGACTGACTTATAATCAACTCAAAAGGCATTTGCATGAAACCATCAAAAACTCCGGCGTGAGTAGAAGGTCGATATTCTTTGATCGAAACTAGACCGGCATATTTCACAGTATGCGGATGATGAGCTTCAATTGATTTATTTCCAAAATAAAGACGACTTACTGGCAAATGGTGTGAAATTTGACCCAAAGGCACAGTCATTGGTTGCGAATAGCCGCAATTTACAAGGCGTGATAAAAATTCTAGAATTTCAGAAGTAATGCCATCTTCAGTTTCAACTAATCCTAGAACTTGAGGGCCATAGTTTCCGAAGCCATTAAGAATTCGTTCTGTCATTTCATCAAGTTCATCATAACCTTCGCGCATATAATTTTCCCACGAAGTTTTATCGGCTCGATGTTGCAATTTCTTTGCCATATGCTCAAGAACCGCAATACCAGAACTATCGGAACCTCTTACTAAAGTGAAATAATGCTCATTGATAAAACTTTTGTCATTTGAGTGTTTTTGCGCCCATTCGCGGTTAACACGATCAGAAAATTTTTCTGGCATTTCGCCATCAGGAAAACCTTTTTCTTTGCGACGGATAGTGTGAAAATGTAAAGTAAAATTGCCAGAGGACATTCCTTTTAAAAGGTTGTTTCGAGCATTTTTTTTAAGGTCAATATCAATATCATCTGCGGTTTCAAAGGCGAAACCCTTGATTTTAATAACACGAACTAATTCTTCTTTATGAGTTAAAATCGTGTCTGAATTCCAGTGGCAGCGATAGGGAATAAAATGCGCCGCCGAAACTTCACCTTTCGTAATTTTCTCTTTCGCTGGTCTGACAGTTGTGATGCGCATTGATTATTAATTTGGCAGGAAATTTGGAATTTTTTTTAAACTATTTTTGTGAGGCAAAAAGTAAAGTAATGAGTTTAGTTTTAAGTTTTTAAGTAGTTTGAAAATGCCGATCTTTTTTTAGAGATAGCCAAAGTAAAAACGCCAATCCCGGAAGTGCCAAAAAAGTTGAGAAAATAAAAAATTGATACCAGCCTAAAGTCTGAGCAAAAATTCCAGAACTAGCAGTTAAAACTGAACGTGCTATCGTTGAAAAAGAAACCAAAAGCGCATATTGCGTAGCGCTGAAAGCGATGTTGCAAAGGCTACTTAAATAGGCCACGAAAACGGCATCACCAATTCCGCCGCTTAAATTTTCGATGAAGATTACGAAATAAAGAGATTCAACATTATAGCCAGTTTGAGCTAGATAAGAAAAAGCTAAATTAGAAAACATTTGCATTAATCCGGCGATCCAGAGTGAACGAATAATGCCAAGTTTTTTAACTAAAATGCCGCCTAAAAAAACTCCAAATAATGTCGCAAAAAGCCCAAAAGTTTTTACAATGCTGGCAATTTCAATTTTGGAAAAACCGATTTCGAGCAAAAAAGGTAAAGTTAAATTTCCGGCAAAAGCATCGCCTAATTTAAACAAAATTATGAATGCCAAAACAACATGCCATTTGCTGTGATGACTAAAATCGCGGAGTGGATCAATTACAGAATTTTTAAACCAGCTGCTAAAATCATGGCTTTTTTGTACAAAATCTTTTCTGGTTTCTTCGGCTAAAATTGTAATGAAAATCGTACTTACCATGCATGCAGCCATTACAAAATAAACTATATCCCAACTGATTAATTCTGCTAAAATTAAGGCTCCAGCGCCTGAAATCAACATGCCAATTCGATAGCCATAAACATAAAAACTTGCCGCCAAACCCTGATTTTCTTTGGCAAATAATTCAATTCTATAACCATCAATTACAATATCTTGTGAGGCAGAAGCGAAGGCTACTAAAAATGCAAAAATGGCGATTACACCAATGTTGCCAGCAATTCCCGAAGCTCCTAAAAGAGCAATAAAAATAACTAAAAATATCTGACTTAAAATGATCCAAGATTTTCTTTGTCCAACAATTTTGGTTAAAAACGGAATCGAACAAGAATCAATAATTGGGGCGAAGCAGAATTTTAAAGTATAAGGCAAGCTTATAAGCGAGAAAAATCCGATAGTTTTTAAATCAAAGCCTTTATCGAGCAATAAGGCTTTCAAGGTTGAAAGAATTAGTGCTAAAGGTAACCCACTAGAAATTCCGAGGAAAAAAATTATCAAAAAATTTTTAACTGATTTTTGTGTCATCATCAATTTATTTTAGATTTAATATTTAAGATTTAGGGTTGGGCAAATAAATCTTAAATCTTAAATCTTAAATCCTAAATCTTAAATCCTAAATCTTTTCTTATGCTTGATCACAAAGATTCTTCTATGCTTTACGGAACAACAATTCTTTCCGTGCGTAAAAATGGTAAAGTTGCAATTGCAGGCGACGGTCAGGTTTCGCTTGGTTCCACGGTTTTAAAATCTAATGCTAAAAAAATCAGAAAATTGGGCGATGGTTCAATCATCGGCGGATTTGCTGGTGCTACGGCAGATGCTTTTACTTTATTTGAAAGACTTGAAGCAAAATTAGAGCAATATCCTAATCAGTTAATGCGCGCCTGCGTTGAGTTGGCAAAAGATTGGCGTACAGATAAATATTTGCGCCGTCTTGAGGCAATGATGATTGTAATTGATAAAAATGTGTCGCTAGTTTTAACCGGAAATGGTGATGTTTTAGAACCGGAAGATGGAATTACTGGAATTGGTTCTGGCGGAAATTTTGCTCTTGCAGCGGCGCGGGCTCTATTTTCAATTGATGATATGTCGGCGGAAGAAATTGTAAAAAAATCAATGAAAATTGCTGCTGATTTATGTGTTTATACTAACGATAACATTGTAATTGAAACTTTATAAATAATGAAAATTTCTAAAATTATTTTTTTTCTGATCAGTTTTTTTATCTTCGTCAATCAAGCCGGCGCAACAGTTTCTTTTTCAATTAAGGATGAAGAAATTCCAAGAACCAAAATTTTATTTTTTGGTTTTGATTCAAGTGATCCGCGTTTAAAAAATGACAGTTTTGAGATTTTTGAACGCATTAGAAAAAATTTAAAAACCACTGATCTTTTTGAAATAATTAAACAATCTGGTCAGATTGATGTTGCGGCTTCGGGTAAAGCGCCAATTGTTTCGCAGGAAAATTTAAGCGTTGAATCAGCCCCAAATTTTGATAAATATAATAAGGTCGGAATTGGCGCCTTGGTGATTGCGCAATTTAATTATGATGTCAGTGGCAATCTCGAAATGCGCATCAGAATGTGGGACGTTTTGGATCAACGTCAATTGTTTGGTAAATTTTATACCGCTTCTAAAGACAATCAGCGCAAGATGGCAAACCTGATTTCTAACGAAATTTATAAAGCAATTACCGGCGAAAAATCGGGAAATTTTGCTACTCAAATTGCTTATGTTTCAGAAAATGGACCGGTAAATAAACGCGTTAAAAAAATCACAATGATTGATTTTGACGGCGAAAATCAACGCACTTTAAGCGATGGCCGCGAATTGGTTTTAACTCCGATTTTTTCCAAAAAACCTAATGAACTTTTTTACTTACGCTATTTTGAAGGCAAACCACAAATTTTTTCGATGGATTTACGAAATTTACGCAGCAAAAAAGTTGGCGGTTTTCGCGGCACAACATTTGCTCCAAGCATTAATCCAAAAGATTCAAATCAACTTTTGCTTTCAGCAATTGTTGATGGAAATAGTGATATTTATGAGCTTGATATTGATGGAAATTCGGCGCGTCGCTTAACCAAAAGTCCGGCGATTGACACAACTCCATCTTATTCTCCGGATGGAAAATTTATAACTTTTGCTTCTGATCGCGATTCCGGTCAACAAATTTATGTGATGGATAAAGATGGTTCTTCAGTTGCACAAATCAGTTCTGGCAATGGTTCTTATTCAAAACCAATGTGGTCGCCGGACGGCAAGTTGATTGCTTTTACCAGAATTAAAGGCGGACAATTTTATATTGGTGTTATGGCGCCAAATGGCAAAGGTGAAAAATTATTAACCAGCAGCTTCTTGGCCGAAGGCGCGAAATGGTCGCCAAATGGGCGTTATTTAATTTATTCAAAGAAAAAAAGTTCTTACGGACACGATTCAATTCCAAGGCTGTTTATTATCGACGTTATTACTGGCTATGAAATTGAAGTTCCGACCCCTCAAAATGAAGGTGCAACTGATCCGGATTGGGTGTAATTAAAAAAATGCTGTCGCATTTTTAGAGAAATCGAAAATCCAGCACTTAAGAGCGGTATTTAAGTGCCTATAGTTCGTATGTACTTGGACGGATTTTTTGTTAAGCTTCATACTTCTAGCATCGTCATCTTTAAAAAATAAAAACCTTAATGTTTTTCTATTTTACCAAACGCGTTTTACTAATCATCCCGACGCTTTTCATAATCATGCTAATAAATTTCATGATTATCCAAACCGCTCCGGGTGGTCCGGTGGAGCGTTTTTTGGCGCAGATTAATCATACTAAAGTTAGCGGCGAAGTTAGTTCGGGTGGAGTTATTGATATAAAAAATTTTAATTCCGATTCTTCTTCATCCTTTAAATATCAGGGTGCTAGCGGCGTTGATCCGGAAATAATTTCTAAAATTGAAAAGCTTTATGGATTTGACTTGTCGCTGGGGCGGCGTTTTTGGTTGATGGTAAAAAAATTTGCTACTTTTGATTTTGGAGACAGTTTTTATCAAGATAAAAAAATCACTACTTTAATTTTAGAAAAGCTTCCAGTCTCAATATCAATAGGACTTTGGACGACATTATTGGTTTATCTAATTTCAATTCCTTTGGGCATAAAAAAAGCTATAAATGACGGCTCAAAATTTGATTTATGGAGCAGCAGTTTAGTAATTTTTTTTCACGCCATTCCTTCATTTCTTTTTGCGATTTTATTAATTGTGCTTTTTTCTGGCGGAAATTTTTTAAACATTTTTCCTTTGCGGGGATTGGTTTCAGAGAATTTTTATGAATTAAACTGGTGGCAAAAAATCGTTGATTATTTCTGGCATATGACTTTACCAATTATTGCAATGGTAATTGGTGGATTTGCCTCACTAACATTTTTTGTAAAAAATTCCTTCATCGAAGAAATAAATAAACAGTATGTACTAAGTGCCTACGCCAAAGGTTTAAACCAAAATCAAGTTTTGTATCGCCATGTTTTTCGCAATGCTATGATGATTGTAATCGCCGGTCTTCCTTCAGCTTTGATTGGAATTTTATTTACCAGTTCAATGTTGATTGAAGTAATTTTTTCACTCGATGGCATGGGTTTTTTGGGTTATGAAGCAGCGTTGTCTCGCGACTATCCAGTAATGTTTGCAACGCTTTACATTTTTACATTACTCGGCTTAATTACAAATATCATAAGCGATCTAACCTACAAAATTGTAGATCCGCGCATAAATTTTAATAAATTATAATGGACGATTTAACTACTTTCTACCTGTTCTTAGTCATATTTTTAATGATAATTTCAGCGCTTTTTTCTTGCTCTGAAACCTCTATTACCGCAGCGTCACGTGCTAAAATTCACCGTTTGGCAAATGAAGGAAATAAGCGCGCTAAAAAATTAGAGAAGCTTTTAAAGTCGCGTGAAAAAGTTATCAGCACCATGTTGATCGGAAATAATGCGGTTAATATTTTAGCTTCTGCTATTGCCACCAGCGTGTTGATTGAGCTTTTTGGTGATGCGGGATTATTATATGCAACTGTTGGAATGACGATTATCGTTTTACTTTTTGCCGAGATTGCTCCCAAAACTATTGCCCTAAAAGCGCCAGATAAAATTGCATTATTTCTGGCGCCATTAATTGATTTTTTAGTAAAAATATTAATGCCTGTTGCGCATTTAAGCCAAAAGCTGGTTGATTCTGTAGTTGATCTTTTTTTCCCAAAAAATTACAAAACTTCTAAAGGTGAAGAGCTGGAAGAAATTCGCGATGCTGTCGATTTAAAACATAAAGAAGGTTCAATTTTTAAATATGACAAAGATTTAATTGACGGTGTGTTGGATTTATCAGATACTGAAATCAGCGAAATCATGGTTCATCGCAAAGAAATTGAATCGATCAATGCTGATTTGCCAATCATGGAAATAGTGCGCAATGCTTTGGAAATTAGCTATACTCGCATTCCTTTGTGGCGAGATAATAAGGAAAATATTGTAGCAATTTTAAATGTTAGAAAATTGCTGAAAGCATTGCATTTCTATAAAGGAAGTTTTGATAAATTTGATATAAATTCTGCAATTTCCGAGCCTTGGTTCATACCTGCAAGCAATAGTTTACGTTCGCAGATTTTTGCTTTCAGAAAAAAGAAAAAAAGATTTGCCTTGGTGGTTGATGAATATGGCTCACTTCTAGGATTGGTAACGCTAGAAGATATTTTAGAAGAAATTGTTGGTGAGATAAAGGAGCAAGATGATGAATCGGAAATTAATATCATAAAAATTAAATCCGGTGCCTATAAAATTGCTGCCAAATCATTGATTCGTGATATTAATAAAAAACTGGATTGGGATTTATTAGAAGATGATCACGCTTACAACCTAGCTGCTTTTATAATTAATAATTTAGGTCGAATTCCCGATGAAAAAGAAAATTTTGTGATTGAAGGATATTATTTCGAGATCTTAAAAAAACGTGACCACGATTTGATTTTGGTAAAAATGAAAAAAGTCAATAAAGAGAAATAATTAATATTGATCGTATGTACAGCGTTCATACGATCAATGCGTCAATCTAATTCACCAAAAATCCGTTTTGTACTAGAACTTTCTTTGCAGCATCGCTCTTTAAAAATTTTAAAAATTCTCGCGCAATTTCCATATTATCTCCAGCAATTACCATTGCCTGATAAAAAATATTCTCATCTTTTTTTATCGCTAAAATCTGAAAATAAAGATCATTTTTAATCTGACTTTCAAGCAATAATGCGTAGCTTTCCAGATCATTTTTAATTGATGAAGAAATCGATGATTTATCTTCAGCTAATTTGTTGAATAATTTTAAGTTACTAAAGATAGAATTTTTGATTAAATCATTACTGAATTTTCCGGAAGAATTACCTTCAAAATCCAGAATTAAAGTTGACTTATTGCGGTTCAAAATTGTTAAAGCATCTTCGAGAGAAATTTTTGGATTGTGCAATTCTTCGGGTACATTCGGATTATTTTTTGCAGTTACTAAAACCAAATTATCGCTGGCGATGTAACCGCTATTATAAACATCAACTAAGCCTTTTTGGCGCAAAGTTTCAATCCAGCCAGAATGCGCAGAAATAAAGATGTCAGCTGGTTCGCCGGAATCAACATTTGTTATTAAATCAGAAGAAGAATTAAAATTTACGGCAACAATTACGTTTGATTTTTGTGAGTAAAGGCGGGCGATTTTTGTGAGGGCTAAAACCATGTTGGGTTCGGCAAAAATTGTGAGATTTCGGCTTTGATTAGCAAATGAGTTCTGAATGAAAAAATTCAGAAGAAATATTGCTGAAAATAAAATTCTAAAAAAAATTTTTTTGATTTTTTTTTCAGCAATATTTTTCATTTTATACCGCCAACATTTTTTCGCGACTCTTGTCGATTTCGTTAAAAACATCTTCCCAAGTGCCAGTAGTAGAGGCTTTGCTATATTCAGTAACGCGGTTTTCGAAGAAGTTGGTATGTTCAACTCCATTCAAAATTTCATCAAGCCAAGGTAGTGGATTTGCATCAATCATGTAAATATCTTTTAATCCAAGTTGACTTAAACGACGGTCAGCAATGTAGCGGATATAACGCTTTACTTCGCGTGAAGTTAATCCTTCAATATTTCCCATTTCGAAAGCTAAATCAATAAATGCATCTTCAAAATGCACAATTGTGGCGCAGGCTTCATAGATTCGCCCTTTTAATTCCTCATCCCAAACTTCTGGATTTTCTTGAACGAAAGTGCGGAATAGTTTGATAATTGAATTGGTGTGTAAAGTTTCGTCGCGCACTGACCAAGCAACGATTTGACCCATTCCTTTCATTTTTCCGAAGCGTTGAAAATTTAACAAAATCGCGAAAGATGCGAATAATTGTAAACCTTCAGTAAAGCCGCCAAATGCCGCTAGAGTAGTGGCAATATCTTTTTTAGTGCTAACGCCAAACTTGTGCATGTAGTCATATTTATCCTTCATTTCTTTGTATTTCATGAAGGCAGAATATTCATTTTCAGGCATTCCGATGGTATCAAGCAAATGCGAATAAGCGGCAATATGAACTGTTTCCATGTTAGAAAAAGCTGAAAGCATCATTTGCACTTCAATAGGTTTAAAAACCTGACTATAATGCTTCATGTAGCAGTTATTTACCTCAATATCTGCTTGTGTAAAAAAACGAAAAATTTGCGAGAGAAGGTTTTTTTCGCTAGCAGTTAAATTATGTTTCCAATCGCGAACGTCATCCGCCAAAGGAACTTCTTCTGGAAGCCAGTGAATTTGTTGTTGTTTCAACCAAGCATCATAAGCCCATGGATAATTGAAAGGTTTGTAAACTGGCTTTGCATCTAATAGAGACATGGATTTGCGAGGAATTGATTTTTAAAAAAAGAGTTTGTTTAGGGTGTGAAACTTAAATTTTTGATGCCACAAAAGCAAACTAAAAATCTTTTTGAGGCTTAGAAATATTTTTTACCTTAATCCAATTAGTTGTTTTAATTTCTTTGGCTCAAAATGAGTAAAAAATCTTTACAGTTGATTTTCGTTAACCTCTTTTTAGTTTAAAGTTTCTGGGCAGTAGTCCAATTTTTACTTATCTTTAAAAATAATATTTTAAGCCATGTCAGTTCTAGTTACAAAAAAGGCTCCAGATTTCACTGCTGCTGCAGTTATGCCAAATAACGAAATCAACGATAAATTTAATTTACATACTTATTTGAAAGGAAAAATCGGTGTATTATTTTTCTACCCACTAGATTTTACCTTCGTTTGCCCTTCAGAAATCATCGCTTTTGACAATCGTTTGCAAGAATTTAAAGATCGCGGTGTTGAAGTTATCGCAGTTTCTGTTGACTCAAAATTTTCGCACATTGCTTGGAAAAACACTGAAATCAAAAAAGGCGGAATCGGACAAGTTCAATTCCCAATCGTTTCAGATTTGAAAAAAAGTATTTCTCGTGATTATGACGTTTTGTTAAATGAAGAAGTTGCCTTACGCGGAACTTTTCTAATTGATCAAGAAGGTGTTGTTCGTCACCAAGTTGTTAACGATTTACCACTTGGACGTAACATCGACGAAGCTCTTCGTATGGTTGATTCTTTAATCTTCTTCCAAAGCCAAGGCGAAGTTTGCCCAGCCGGTTGGAATAAAGGCAAACAAGGCATGAAAGCTGATGCTAAAGGTGTTGCTGATTACCTTGCCGGAAATGCAAAAGATTTGTAAATAATAAAATTACAAAATGGGTGAAGAGAAATCTTTGCCCATTTTCTTAAAATGAATTTTTGGTTTCTATAATTTCTAGTTGACTAACATTTTCCAGACTCTAAAAAGCGCGACCCCTTATCGAAAATTTTTCTAAAAAAATCAGAAAAACGATTAAATTTAACTATTTATAAAGCATTTTTTCATGCCTACAATTAATCAGCTTATTAGAAAGCCAAGAGTAAAGCAGACCAGCAAGAACAAGGTTCCTGCGATGAAAGCCTGCCCACAAAAAAGAGGCGTTTGCACTCGCGTTTATACAACTACCCCGAAAAAACCAAACTCAGCTTTGCGTAAAGTTGCTCGTGTGAAATTAACCAATGGATTTGAAGTTATTGCTTATATCCCAGGTGAAGGACACAACTTGCAAGAGCACTCAGTTGTTGCAATCCGCGGTGGTCGTGTAAAAGATTTACCAGGTGTTCGTTACCACATCGTTAGAGGTTCACTCGATACGCAAGGTGTTAAAAATCGTAAACAAGCCCGTTCTAAATACGGCGCCCAAAAACCTAAATAGTTTCAAATAAAATATGCGCAGAAGAGCAGCAAAGATTAGAAAGATTTTTCCTGATGCCAAATATGGCGAAGTAATCGTTTCTAGGTTCGTTAACCGTTTGATGAATGACGGTAAAAAATCAGTTGTAGAAAAAGCGATCTATGAAGCTTTTGACAATCTTGAGAAAAAATTGAAAAAAGCTCCAATTGAAATTTTCAAAGAAGCTTTAGAAAATGTAACCCCAAAAGTTGAAGTTAGATCTCGTCGCATTGGTGGTGCTACTTATCAAATCCCAGTTGAAGTTTCAGCTCGTCGTGGTTCAGCTCTTGCCTTGAAATGGTTAAAAACCGCAATTGAAAATATCAAAGGCAGAGAACTATCAAACAAAGTAGTTACCGTTATCCTTGAATCTTTGGAAAACAAAGGTTGGGCAGCTAAAAAGAAAGAAGAAGTATTTAAAATGGCAGAGGCTAACAAAGCCTTCGCGCACTACAGATGGTAATCATCTTATAAAAAAAAGCGATCTTCGGATCGCTTTTTTTTTGCTCATCACGAAATATCCATCTAAAAAAAGCCTCTAATTTCAATATGAATTCAGAAAAAAACCTCGTAATTGATATTGTAATTCCCGCCCATCAAAAAGATGTAACTACCCTTGATTATTGTATTGCGGGCATCAAAAAAAATATTGTCGGCATTCGTAGAATTATCGTAGTTTCCAAAGAAAAATATACAGACAAAGCGGAGTGGTTTAACGAAGCGCTTTATCCTTTTTCATTCAAAGAAATTAGCGATCTAATTGGTGGAAGCAACGTTGGTTGGAATTATCAGCAATTGTTAAAATTATATGCTGTCTTGGTCATCCCTGATATTTCTGAAAATGTCTTAATTGTTGATGCGGACACAGTTTTTTATCGCAAAGTAAAATTCTTCGACAACGGCATTCCACTTTATAATTTAAGCAAAGATCAAAATCTTGAGAACTCTGATTTTCATCAGACGACTTTTAAACATATCAAAAAAATATTACCTGAAATCGCAGAAAAATTTCCGGCTAAATTTGAAAATATTTCCGGCATTTGTCATCACATGTTGTTTCAGAAAAAAATTATCCAAGATTTATTCGCAAGAGTTGAGGCTGTTGATGGCAGCGGTGATTCATTTTATAAAATATTTTTAAAAACCGCGGAAAATTCTTTTGGTGTTGCCGAGTATAATTTATATTTTTATTTCCTAATTTCTTGTCATCTAGAAAATTACAAAATCAGAATTTTAAATTATAAAAATACGGCAAAATTTCAGCCCCTAAAAGAGTGCTTACGACGTAAATACGATTATTGTTCCTATCATTCGTACATGAGGGGTGATGAAAAAACTTTTGGCAAAAAAATATTGAATAAAATCACTAATATTTTTTCCCGTATGTCCCATAGACATACGGGATGGGGATCCCCGCAAAGCGGGGCGCGACTCGTGTCGCGTTTCCGTATCCCGAAGGGATAAAGGACTATTTTTTTTAGAACAGCGGAATATCGGAATTTTAAATTTTTCGATTCAGTAAATTCTGCAAAAAAAACGGAAATTAAATATCTTCCAAATCCAATAAAATCAACATTCTACGTTGATCCATTTGGTTTTGAAGTTGATGAAAAAAGATGATGATTTTTGAAGATTATTCAAAAATTTTACGTATTTGGCGAATTTATTTTGCATCCAAAAAATCCAGTGAAAAATGATCTTACTTCGTCACGCCTAGCCGGAACAATGTTTGAGCGCGACGGAAAAATTTATCGTCCTACTCAAAATTGTTCAAATTCTTATGGTGGTTCTATTGTAATAAACTGCGTTACCGAACTTTAGCGAAGAAAATTTCAGCGAATAATTTGTGAAAAAAATAAAGCCTGACTCGCAAAGTTAATATCCCGAAAGAATTCACACAATTTCAGAATTTGGTAATTTAACTTTGATTGATGAAAGAAGAAAATTTTTTGCGCTTTATAAGCCGCTGCTTTTTCTGATCCACCGCCTGACAAAAATTTTCTTGTGGTTTAGAAAAGAAAAACTAATTTGCGCGCCCCTTTAGTTAGCTTTGTCTTCATAGTTTAGATGCTCGCGCAGGCAAACTTAGTCTCTATCAAAGTTTTAAAAATTTTAAAATAACTTATAAACAACTATCCTTATTGCTATGGCACGTCAAATTGAAATCGAAAAATATCGTAATATCGGAATTATGGCGCATATCGACGCCGGAAAAACCACCACAACTGAACGTATTCTTTTTTACACCGGAAAATCACACAAAATCGGTGAAGTTCATGACGGTGCTGCTACAATGGACTGGATGGAGCAAGAACAAGAGCGTGGCATTACAATCACTTCAGCTGCTACAACTTGTTTTTGGAAAGAACATAGAATTAACATTATCGACACTCCGGGTCACGTAGATTTCACAATTGAAGTTGAGCGCTCTTTGCGCGTTCTTGACGGTGCAATTTGTGTATTTGATGCAGTTGCCGGTGTTGAGCCGCAATCAGAAACTGTATGGCGCCAAGCTAATAAATACAAAGTTCCAAGAATGTGTTTTGTTAACAAAATGGACAGAATCGGCGCTAACTTTTATCGTTGCGTTGATATGATGAAAACCAGACTTGGCGCGAGACCAATTCCGGTTCAATTGCCAATTCATGAAGCTGAAAATTATGGCGGCTTGATTGATTTAATCAAAATGAAAGCCGTTGTTTGGAAAGATGAATCAATGGGTGCGGATTATGCGCTAGAAGAAATTCCAGCTGATCTTTTAGACAAAGCAAAAGAATATCGCGAACAGCTGGTTGAAGCTGCTATCGAGCAAGATGATGTTTTGATGGAAAACTATTTAGCTGGAGAGGCAATCTCTGAAGCTGATCTAAAAAGATGCATTCGCCAAGCTACAATTACTGGCGCTTTCGTTCCAGTTTTAAATGGTACTGCATTTAAAAATAAAGGTGTTCAAACATTGCTTGACGCAGTTGTTGACTACTTGCCAAGCCCAGTTGACATCAAGCACATTCCTGCAATCAACTTGAAAAATGATGAAGTAATTAGCATCAATTGTGGCGATAAAAAATTCGCTGGTTTGGCTTTCAAAATCATGACAGATCCTTTCGTTGGATCACTAACTTTTGTTCGTATTTACTCAGGCGTTTTGGCTGGCGGTACAGGCGTTGTAAATACAACTAAAAACAAAAAAGAAAGAGTGGGTCGCATTCTTTTGATGCACGCAAATAACCGCGAAGATATCAAGGAAGCTTATGCTGGCGACATCGTTGCCTTAGCTGGTTTGAAAGATACTACAACCGGTGATTCATTGGTTGAGCCTGATTACGATATTCTTCTCGAAAGAATGATTTTCCCTGAGCCGGTAATTGAGGTTTCAGTTGAACCCAAATCAACAGCTGACCAAGAAAGAATGGGCATGGCTTTGTCGCGTTTGGCTTCGGAAGATCCATCGCTTCGCATTGAATCTGATCAAGAATCTGGTCAAACAATCCTGCGCGGAATGGGAGAGTTACACCTTGAAATCATTGTTGATCGCATGAAACGCGAATTCAAAGTTGAGGCTAATATCGGTCAACCAAAAGTTGCCTACCGTGAAGCAATCACTAAGAAAGTTGAGATCGATTATACTCACAAAAAACAATCTGGCGGTTCCGGACAATTTGCGAAAGTTAAAATCGCTTTTGAACCACTTCCTTCAGATGCTAAGGACAATTTCGAATTTACCAGTGAAGTTGTTGGTGGACGCGTTCCAAAAGAATATATTCCAGGCGTTGAAAAAGGTTTAAAATCTGCAAAAGATACTGGCTTTCTAGCTGGTTTCCCGGTTGTAAGATTAAAAACAACTTTACTTGATGGCGCCTATCACGATGTCGATTCAAGCGTTCTAGCTTTCGAGATTGCTGCTCGTTCGGCTTTCCGCGAAGCTATGGAAAAAGCTGGTCCAATCATCCTCGAGCCAATCATGAAAGTAGAAGTTGTTACTCCTGAAGATTACATGGGTGACGTAATTGGTGACATAAATTCTCGTCGTGGTCAAATTCAAAATTTGGAAGGACGTGACGTCGCGCAAGTAATTACAGCAAAAGTTCCACTAGCTGCAATGTTTGGTTACGTAAATAACTTGCGTTCACTTTCACAAGGTCGTGCGAGCTATTCAATGGAATTTGACTGTTACGAAGCAGTTCCATCTGCAGTTGCAGAAGAAATTAAAGCTAAAAAAGCTTAACGAATAAGTTCTTTAATTACCGACTTGAGCCAAGAGGTTTAATCGGTAATTAAAGAAATGTTAAATTAATTGAAAGTTTCTCTTGCAAAATATTTTTGCATTTCAAGAATGCGCCTCCTACTTTGATTTAGATGATTGTCAGCAAGTCTTACGAGACTTTGATTTTCCTTAAGTTGTACAAGGTTTTAAAAAGAAAAATAAACGTAAGAAAAATTTCGAAAAAAAATTTCGAGTTAGAAATTTTTTTCCTAAATTTTTTTTGAAGTATCACTAAAAAAACTAAATTTTGAAATGCTCTAGAAAGCAATTTCTAAAATTAATTATCGTTAATCATTTTGGTAAAAGAATATGTCTAAACAAACCTTCCAACGCAACAAACCACACGTTAACATCGGAACCATCGGTCACGTTGATCACGGCAAAACTACATTAACCGCTGCTATCACAACTTATCTTTCAAAAAGCGGATTAGCTGAGAAAAAAGGTTATGATCAAATCGACGCTGCTCCTGAAGAAAAAGAGCGTGGTATTACGATTAATACTGCTCACGTTGAATATGAAACTAAAGCCAGACACTACGCTCACGTAGATTGCCCTGGCCACGCTGATTATGTAAAAAACATGATCACCGGTGCTGCGCAAATGGATGGTGCGATTTTGGTTGTTTCTGCAGCTGATGGTCCAATGCCACAAACTCGCGAACATATTCTTCTTGCCAAACAAGTTGGCGTTCCTTCCTTAGTTGTATTCTTAAATAAAGTTGACCAAGTTGAAGACTCAGAATTGCTTGATCTAGTTGAAATGGAAGTTCGTGAACTTCTTTCTAAATATGATTTCCCGGGCGACACTATTCCAATCATCAAAGGCTCTGCACTTAAAGCTCTTGAAGGCGATACTTCAGAAATCGGCGAACCTTCGATTCAAGCTCTTATGGACGCTGTTGACTCTTTCATTCCAGAACCAAAAAGACCAATTGATCAAGCTTTCTTGATGCCGATTGAAGATGTATTTTCAATCTCTGGTCGCGGTACTGTAGTTACTGGAAGAATCGAAAGAGGTATTGTTAAGATCAACGAAGAGTTAGAAATTGTTGGTATTAAAGCCACACAAAAAACAACTTGCACTGGTATTGAAATGTTCCGCAAACTTCTTGACGAAGGAAGAGCTGGAGATAACGCTGGTGTTCTTCTAAGAGGTACTAAAAAAGAAGATGTTGAAAGAGGTCAAGTTCTTTGCAAACCAGGCTCAATTACTCCGCACACAATTTTTGAAGCTGAAGTTTATATTTTAAACAAGGATGAAGGTGGACGTCACACTCCATTTTTCAAAAACTACCGTCCACAATTTTACTTCAGAACTACTGACGTTACTGGTTCAGTAACTCTTCCAGATGGAGTTGAAATGGTTATGCCAGGCGACAACACCAAATTGACTGTTGAATTAATCAACCCAATCGCAATGGAAGAAGGCTTACGTTTTGCTATCCGTGAAGGCGGAAGAACTGTGGGAGCTGGAGTTGTTGCTAAGATTATCAAGTAAGATTTTCTTAAATACTAAGTAAGTTTAAAAACTCTATCCCGCAGTTGTTTCGGGATTTATCAAGATGAATTATTAATAAAATGAAAAATAAAGAGAGCATAAAAATCACTCTTGAATCTTTTGACCATCTTGTTCTAAACAAGGCGATGAACGAAATCATTGGAACGGTTAGAAGAACTGGCGCTGGTATTAAAGGACCAATTCCTTTGCCAACCAAAATTCAAAAGTTCTGCGTAATTAGAGGACCTCATGTTGATAAAGACTCGCGTGAACAATTCGAAATCAGATCATCAAAAAGATTACTAATCATCTCTCCAACAGCTCAGACTGTTGACGCTTTGATGAAGTTAAATCTTTCAGCTGGCGTGAATATTAAAATCGCAATCAACGGTTCAGGAGGAGCAAAAAACTAGATGTTAGAATTAGTCGGAAAAAAAATCGGCATGACTCACATTTTCAAAGATAGCGGCGTTTCCGTACCTCTGACTATGATCCAAGTTTATGATAATTGCGTCCTTGAATTAGCAGTAAATCAAGATAAAGAATTTGATAATTTGCTAGTAGCTTTCGAAAAAATTACTAGTGCAAAAAAAGTTTCTAAGTCAGTTGCTGGAATTTTTAACAAAAAATCAGTTCCACTCTTTAGAAAGATACGTGGTTCCCAAGTTAAAAAAGGTTTAGACCTTAAAGTAGGTGATTCAATCACGATTGACTCAGTTATTAAAGAAGGTGATAAAATTTCTGTTGGAGGCGTTACTATAGGTAAAGGCTTTGCCGGTGTTATGAAGAGATGGAATTTCCGTGGCTTGGAAGCTTCTCACGGTGTTTCGGTTTCTCACCGTTCACACGGTTCAACAGGTCAAAGACAAGATCCGGGTAAAACCTTCAAAGGAAAAAAAATGGCCGGACATATGGGTGTCGATAATATTACTGTAAAAAATTTGGAAGTTCTAATGATTGACAAAGAAAAGTCAGTTATTGCCGTAAAAGGCGCGATTCCCGGTTACTCTGGCGGTGACGTCATCCTCAAAATCGCCAAAAATTTTTAAGACGATATGACTTCTTTAACTATTAAAACGATAGATTTCGGTGCAAATAAAGTCGGTTCCAAACAGATCGACGTAGCTTCCGATTTCGAAATTGAAAGTGCAAAATCAGTTGCTTACGTTGTTAGATGGCAACTTGCGAGTAGAAGATCTGGTTCTGCAAAAACTAAAACAATGGCTGAAATTTCAGGAACTACAGCCAAGCCGCACAAGCAAAAAGGCACTGGTCGCGCCCGTCAAGGCAGCAAAAGATCAGTACAATTTGTTGGAGGTAGAACTTGTCATGGTCCAATGCCACGCTCGTTTGATTTTTCCATGCCAAAGAAAATAGTTAAAAAAGCTTTAGCTGACGTATTAAGAATGAAATTAAAAGAAAATAAAGTTTTACTATTTTCAGATTTTGGATCAGAAATTAAAACCTCTAAAATCAGTGAAACTCTAGCAAAAAATAGCTTTGTTAGCGCTTTGATTATTCACGATGGTTCAAATGCTGCTTTAACTAAGTCTGCAAAAAACCTTAAAAACGTAAAAACTTTAGATGCTAAAGCTTTGAACGTATATGACATTTTAAGCTTTGACCATTTGATGGTTGATAGCAAAGTTTTCGAAAATAAAATCTTGGGGGCAATAGCGTAATGACTGCTCTATTACAATACGACAAAATTAAAAGTTTGATTTACACAGAAAAATCAAACAAGCAGCTAGTTGACGGAAAATATCATTTTGAAGTTAACTCAAGTTGCAGCAAAAAAGAAATCGCTTCATTAATCAAAAAAGCTTTTGGTGCTGAAGTTGAAAAAGTGAATATAATCAATACTAAGTCCAAAATAAAAAGATTTAAAGGTATTGAAGGAACAAGGGGCTCATACAAAAAAGCCATTATTACCTTGAAAGAAGGTCAATTAATTAATTTCGGTTCGTAATCTCATGGCTCTTAAGAATTATAAGGCTATAACTCCTTCACTAAGGCAGCTTATAACCATCGATAGAAGTGAATTGTGGAAAGGTTCTCCTTTAAAAATTCTGACTACAAAAGTTGGAGAGGATGCTGGTAGAAACAATATGGGTCACATCACTGTGAGACATAAATCTGGTGGTCATAAAAAATCTTTCCGTGTTATCGATTTCAAGCGTGATAAGCTTGATTTAGAAGCAACAGTAGAAAGAATCGAATATGATCCAAATCGCACCGCTTTTATTGCATTATTAAAGTATTCTGATGGAATTTTTTCTTACATCATAGCCCCACACAAGCTAGCTGTAGGTGATCGCATCATGTCTTCAAAAACCTTGATCGACGTCAAAATTGGCAATTCTATGCCACTTTCGGTAATTCCCATTGGATCCATCATCCATAACATCGAATTAAAACCGGGTTGTGGGGGTGCAGTTTCTAGATCAGCTGGAACCTATGCCCAATTGGTTGGTAAAGATGGTGGTTATGCTCTATTAAAAATCCAATCTGGTGAAATTAGATTGTTCTTGCTTGATTGCATGGCAACTATTGGATCAGTTTCTAATCTAGACAACAAAAATATTTCTATCGGTAAAGCTGGTAGATCAAGATGGTTGGGCATTAGACCAACTGTCCGTGGTGTTGTAATGAACCCGGTAGATCACCCACATGGCGGTGGTGAAGGTAAAACTTCTGGTGGTAGACATCCCGTGTCTCCAACTGGTAAATCAGCAAAAGGTAAGAAAACAAGAAAGAAAAGCAATCCTACAAACCGCTTTATCGTAAAATCAAGAAGGGATAAATAAACATGCCTAGATCAACTTGGAAAGTTCCATTCGTAGACGGTTATCTGCTTAAAAAAGCAAGAGACTATCTTTCTTCTTCAAAGAAACAGGTTATTAAAACCTGGTCTAGAAGATCAACAATTTTACCGCAATTCGTGGGTGTAAATTTTGCTGTTCATAATGGCAAAAAATTCGTCTCCGTTGCAGTTACAGAAGGAATGGTTGGACATAAATTCGGTGAATTTGCTCCAACTAGAACTTTCTATGGTCACGGTGGTGATAAAAAAGTTACAAAATCATAATAGATCATGACTCAAAAATTATCAGTAGCTTATTTAAGCGCAGTAAAATCAAGTCCGCTAAAAGTTATGAGAGTAACTAAAAACGTGACTGGCTTACCAGTTTCTCAAGCCTTAAAACTTTTGCAATTTTCCAAACTGAAAATTGCTTCAACAGTTAGAGCTTTGGTTTACTCAGCGATGTCAAATGCTGAAAACAACCACAACATGGACGTAGACAATCTTTACGTTAAAGATGTTGATGTTGGTCGTGCTTTCGCACTGCGTAGATTCGCAGCAAGAGGTCGCGGTAAATCAAGTCGAATTCTAAAAACTTTTAGCAACATCCGCGTTATTTTGGCTGAGAAGCAGCCTGAAAAAAAAGCGCCGAAAAAAACAACAAAAGGGGAGTAAGCAGTGGGTCAGAAGGTTAATCCAGTAGGTTTTAGACTGCTCAACAGCAAAAACTGGGAGTCAGTTTGGTTCGATCAGAAAAATTATGCTAAAAAGCTAATTAGTGACGTAACCATTAGAAGCTTCATCAAGAAAAATTACGCCCATTGTGGCATCGGAAGTATTGTCATTGAAAGACCGTCCGACAAAGTTAACTTGATTATTAAAACTTCTAAACCGGGCGTTCTTATTGGTAAGAAAGGTTTGGATATTGAAAAAATCAATCAAGCCGTAGAAAAAATTGCTGGCTGCAAGGTTGATGTTAAGATAGTTGAAATCGATAAGCCAGATATCAACTCTTCACTAGTTGCACAAAATATCGCGAAACAACTTGAGGGTCGTGCTGCTTTCAAAAAAGTTATGAAAAAATCCATGCAAGCTGCTATGAAATATGGCGCTCTTGGAATTAAAGTAAGCTGCTCAGGAAGATTAGGCGGAGCTGAAATTGCAAGAACTGAATGGTATAAAGAAGGTTCAGTTCCTTTACACACCCTACGTTGCAATATCGACTATGCTATTGCCAACGCTTACACAACTTACGGCGTTATTGGCGTAAAAGTTTGGATTTATAAAGGCTTCACTGAAAAGAAGTCAAAAACAGCAAATAATTAAGCTTAAAAATGCTAGTTCCAGCAAAGACAAAATACAGAAAGGCGCAAAAAGGCGGGAAAAAAATTCTCGGCACTTCAGCTAATGGCAATAGCCTAAAATTCGGATCTTTCGGTTTGAAAGCTCTTGAGCCAGGTAAACTTAATTCTAAACAAATTGAATCTGCCAGAAAAGTCATCACTCGATATATGAAGCGCGCTGGTAAACTTTGGATCATGGTTTTTCCGCATACTCCAGTTACCAAAAAACCAGCCGAAGTTAGAATGGGAAGTGGTAAGGGTAACGTAGAATACTATATCGCTAAAATCAAACCAGGTCGTATCATTTTTGAAATTGATGGAATCGACGGTGAAGCTGCCTCAAATTCTTTAGTTAAGGCAGCCGCAAAATTACCATTCAAAACCAAGATCGTTAATCACGTTTAGTTTTTGAAAAGCGCTCCTAAAATAAAGCGCTTAAATAAAATAACTTTAGATATGAAAAAAGAAGAGAATAAATCAATTTTGGCTAATATTGCCAGCCTTAAGAAAGATCTACTTATGATGAGAATCAAAGTCTCTTCTGGCGAAGCAATCATTGTAAAAGATTATAAGAACAAAAGAAAAGAGGTCGCTCGACTTTTTACCCAAATTAACAAAAAACAGGCTGCTGCTTAAAACATGAAAGTTACGGTTTTAAATATTATTGACGAGAAAACTTTTAAGGCTCTCTCAACCACTTACAAAAAACATCCTCGCTACGGTAAATACATTACCAGCCACAAAAAATATTTAGTGGATTCGCAAGGTAGAACAGTAACTGTTGGCGATGAGGTTGAAATTGTTGGTTCAAGACCAATCTCTAAAACCAAGAGATGGGCTCTTAAAGTTAACTAATTAGGTATTACAAATGATTCAAATGCAAACAAACCTAGTTGTTGCTGATAATTCAGGGGCAAAAACAGCTAGATGTATCAAAGTTCTTGGCGGATCAGATCATATGATCACTGGTATCGGTGAAATCATTGTTCTTTCGATCACCAGCGTTATTCCTGGAGCTAAGGTTAAAAAAGGACAAGTAGCTAAAGGCGTGATTGTGCGTACTAGAAGCAAAATCGTTAGAAACGATGGAAGTTTCGTAAAATTTGATGACAACGCAGTTGTTCTAGTTGATAAAGACGGTGAGCCCTTGGCAACTCGTGTTTTTGGACCAGTCGCTCGCGAAGTTAGACAAAAAAACTTCTTGAAAATTGCATCATTAGCTTCGGAGGTTTTATAAAATATGGCAAAAAAATTTAAAAAAGGCGATCAAGTTATTGTTATTAGTGGATCAAGCAAAGGCCTATCTGGAAAGATTGCTGCACTTACTTCTGATAAAGTCATTGTAGAAGGCGTTAATCTTGCGACTGTACATAAAAAGCCAACTTCTACAAACCCTGGTCAAATTCTAAAAGTTGAAAAACCCATTCATATTTCCAACATTTCACATGTTGAAGATGGTAAAGCGGTTAAAATTAAATTTGTAATCGATGCTGGTGAAGGTAAAATCTTCACCAGAAAAAATCGTGTTTCAAAAAAATCTGGCAAAAAAATTGGATAACTGATGCAAACTATAACTGAAAAACTATACAAGGATTCGATTGCAGATCTTAAGAAAAATTTTTCTTATACAAATGATCTAGCTCTCCCAAGACTAAAAATGATTAGTCTTAATGTTGGTATTAAAGCCGGCGATAGTGACAATAAATTTTTGGCTTATCTGGCAGCGCAAGTTTCAAATATTGCTGGTCAAAAAGCAGTTTTGACTAAATCTCGCAAAGCGATTTCAACATTTAAACTAAGAAAAGATCTTCCAATCGGGTGCAGAGTCACTCTGCGCGGCAAAAAAATGTATCAATTTCTGGATAGATTAACTAATATTGCTTTACCAAGAATTAGAGACTTTCGCGGCTTATCGCCAAAAGGCTTTAACCAAAGTGGACACTATTCCTTTGGTATAAAAGAACATAATATTTTCTTGGAAGTTGATCTTGATAACATTCCAAAAATTTTCGGTATGAACATTACCATTGCAACTACAGCTAAAACCAAAGAAGAAGCTCTGTTATTGCTAAAAAAACTTAACTTTCCAATCAAGTAGTAATATGGCAAAAAAATCATCGATTCTTAAAAATAACAAAAGAAAAGAATTGTCTCAATTGCACAAAGCAAAAAGACAAAAACTTATTACAAATGCTGATAATCAATCTTTGACTTTTGAAGAAAGATTAGTAGCGCAAATTAAGCTTTCGGAAATGCCTCGTGACGGCGCCCGTATCAGACACAGGAATAGATGTGCTCTTAGCGGAAGACCAAGAGGTAATTTAAGAAAATTCGGCCTATCTCGTATTGCGGTCAGAGAGTTAGCATCTTGGGGACAAATTCCAGGTTTAATCAAATCAAGTTGGTAGTATAATGTTTTTCAATCATCCAGTTTCAGATCTTGTATCCAGAATTAAAAATGGCTACATGGCAAAAAAAGCAACAATTTCTTCCCCGGTTTCTAGCCTTAGAGAAAATATTCTGCACATCTTAAAAGAAGAGGGATATATTCTGAACTATAGTAAAATCAAAGAAGGCAATTTTGATAAATTTGATATTCACTTGAAATATCATTATTCAAACCCTGTAGTTAATGAAATTGAAGTTATTTCTAAGCCAGGCAGAAGAATTTATCGCTCAGCTGACAAAATTCCTTTAGTTAAAAATGGCTTAGGAATGGTTATTATTTCTACTTCACAGGGCGTTATTGCCGATCATGATGCCAGAACCAAAAAGCTTGGCGGCGAAGTTCTTTTTAAAATATTTTAGTTTTCAAACATGTCTCGCGTAGGAAAATTACCGGTTAGCATTCCAGATAATATCAAAGTAGTGATTGAGAAAAACACTCTTACTTTTGATAATGGTAAAGTTACAAAAACTTATCAAATTAGTCTAGGTGTAAAAGCTGATTTCACTGACAAACAAATTAAATTTACAGCTGTTGATAAATCTATCTCAGACATTTCGATGTTTGTTGGTATGGATAGAAGCAACGTAAAAAATATCGTTGCTGGTTTGCAAACTGATTTCAGAACAGTTCTAGAAATAAACGGCGTTGGTTACAAGGCTTCAGTTGATAAAGGAATCTTGACTTTAACTTTAGGTTACAGCCATGAAATTTATTATGCTTTACCGACTGGCATCAGCGCTGCTTTCGAAAAACCAAATTTAATTATCATAACTGGAAACGATAAAGTTTTAGTTGGTCAAGTTGCCGCTGAAATTATTTCATTTAGAAAGCCTGAGCCCTATAAAGGTAAAGGTGTCAAAATTTTTGGCAAAAAAATCCTAAGAAAAGAGGGTAAGAAAAAGTAATATGATTAATTCAACATACGAAAGAAGAAAATATAGAGTTAGAAGCAACATTGCTAAAAACAATAAATCTAACCGCCCTAGAATTGTTGTTTGCAGAACAAACAAAAATATCTACGCTCAACTAATCAGCGTTGAAGGAAAAGTTTTAACTTCTTTCTCAACACTTAGCTTTGAAGAAAATAAAAAAGTAAGCGGCATGGAAAAAGCTAAGCTAGTTGGCGTCGAATTTGCTAAACTTTGTTTGAAAAATGGCATCAAAGAAGTCGTTTTCGATAAAGGTGCATATATTTATAACGGTCGAGTAAAAGTTGTAGCTGAAGCTTGCCGCGAAGCCGGTTTACAGTTCTAATTAATTTTAAAATTCAGATGTCTAAACAACAAAAAAATAATCAGAAAGAGAAAGGCGGCGTTGAAATCGTTGAAAGATTAGTAGCGATTAACCGCGTCTCTAAAACTGTAAAAGGTGGTAAAAATATGTCATTCGCAGCCTTAGTTGTTGTGGGGGATAAAAATGGCCGAGTTGGTTTTGGAAAAGGAAATGCAACTGAAGTTTCTGATGCTAAGAATAAAGCCTTCGAAGCTGCTAAAAAAGCCATGATTAAAGTTTCTCTAAAAGAAGGTCGCACAATACATCACGACATTTTCTCTAGATTTTGTGCGGCAAAAGTTTACCTAAGAGCTGCTCCTGCAGGTACTGGTGTAATTGCAGGTGGTCCTATGCGCGCAGTATTCGAATGTGCAGGAATTAACGACATCGTTGCCAAATCAGTTGGAACTTCAAATCCATATAACTTAGTTGCTGCAACATTTGTAGCGCTTAAAGCGCTGGTTTCACCAAAAATGGTTGCTGAAAGAAGATCGAAAGAAATTTCCGAAATTGTTAAAAGAAGAAATTTAGCACTTAATCATAACGTAGAAAAAGAAAAAAAAGAGGTGAGTGAATAATCATGCAATTCGATAATTTTCTAAATAAAAAAGTTGTTGTTACGCAGATAAAAGGCGGATCAAAACTGAATGACAGACAAAAGGGTAACCTTATTGGTCTTGGTCTAAGAGGAATCGGCAGTTCAGTAAAATTAAACTGTGATCAATCTATTTTAGGCATGATTAAAAAAGTCGGTCACATCGTAAAAATTTCATTAGCTTAAAACTATGTCTCTTTCTCTTCAGGGTTTACCAAAAATTAAAAGAAATTCTCGCATTCGCGTTGGTCGTGGCATCGGCTCTGGTAAAGGTAAAACTTCTGGTCGTGGTGTAAAAGGTCAAAAAGCGAGAACTGGCCATCATTCCGTAAAAGGTTTTGAAGGCGGTCAAACTCCAATCCACATGCGCCTTCCGAAAAGAGGCTTCAAAAATATTCACCGTAAAGAAATCGAAATAGTTAACGTTACAAATATTTTAAACTTCATCGAAAGCAAAAAGCTTGATTCTTCCGCGGTTATTACAAAAGAACTGCTTGAAGAAGTTGGTTTGATCGATTGCAAAAGATCCAAGGTTAAACTTATTATGGGCAAAAACGCTTTAATTGCTGCAACTTTTAAAGTTGCTGTTGATGCCTATTCTGAAAAAGCAAAAGCCTTCAGCTCATAATGTCATCATTAGCTGCCAATTCAGAGTTAAAAAAACGTATCTTATTCACAATCTTCATCCTACTTGTCTATAGATTTGGTACTTTTGTTCCGATTCCTGGAATCAATATGGAGGTGTTGAAAAGGTTTTTTGATAGTTCTGGTGCTAACATGTTTGGCATGATCAATTTATTCTCAGGCGGCGCTCTTGAAAGAATGAGTATTTTTGCTCTGAATATTATGCCTTACATAACTTCATCAATCATTATGCAGCTTCTAACCTCAATGTATAAGGGCTTAGAAAACTTGAAGAAAGAAGGAGAGTATGGTCGAGCAAAAATTAATCAATATACTCGTTACCTAACAATCATTCTGGCCTGTTTTCAGTCAATCGGTGTCTACTATGCACTTTCAAATTCTGATCACAATGCTTTCGTTTCTGACTCCAGTATTTTCATGTGGACAACCTGCGTAAGCTTGGTCGGAGGAACTGTTATGCTTATGTGGTTCGGTGAAAGAATTACAACCTCAGGAATTGGTAACGGAATTTCTCTAATCATTTTTGTTGGTATCGTTTCTTCGCTACCTTCAACAATTGTACAAATTTTTGACCTTTCAAAAACCGGAGTTTATTCTTGGTTTACAATAGTTATTTTCTTCCTCGCCTTTGCAGCATTTTTAATGCTGGTTTGCTTCGTTGAGAAAACTCATAAACGCATCAAAATTCAATATCCAAATGGCGCAATGATGAAAGCTTCAGGAATGTCTGACTCATCTTTCTTGCCATTAAAAATTAATATTTCTGGCGTTATTCCTCCAATTTTTGCTAGCTCGATTCTAATGTTTCCGGCGGCATTAGTGCAATTTACTGGAGTTGATGGCGATTTCTTAGCATCAACTTTGCGCAGAGGGGGTGGGCTTTACCTAATCATATTCTCAGCATTAATCTTATTTTTCTCTTATTTCTATTCTTCAATTATTTTTAATACCGAAGAAGTTGCCAATAATTTAAAAAAAAGCAACTGCTTCATTCTTGGTGTTCGACCAGGCACTGCAACCGCTAATTTTCTAGACAAAATTGTTTCTCGCCTCACCTTAATCGGTGCGGTATATTTAATTTTTGTCTGCGTAACTCCAGAAATTTTAGTTACTCATTACTCAATACCGCTTCACATTGGTGGAACCGGAATTTTGATTATGGTAAACGTAGTTTTGGATTTAGTTAACCAAGTTCAATCGCATCTTTTTGCTGGTAAATACGGTTCTACTGCTAAAAAAAGAAGAGTTAGAGTTAGAGCATGAACATAATTTTCTTAGGTGCTCCTGGATCAGGAAAAGGAACTCAATCATTAATACTTGCTGGCGAATTAAAAATCCCAGCAATTTCAACCGGCGAGGCCCTTCGTAAAGAAGTTGAACAGCAAAGTGAGATTGGTAAGCTTGCTAAATCTTATATGAATTCAGGACAATTAGTTCCTGATAAAGTTGTAGTGGACATTATCAAAAACAGGATAATTGAAACAGATTGCCAAAAAGGTTTTATTCTCGATGGCTTTCCAAGAAATACGAATCAGGCAATTGTGCTTGACGAAATGCTTTTTTCGCTAAACAAAAAAATCGAGATCGTTTTTAATTTTGAAGTTGGCGAAGATGTTTTAATAAAAAGAATTTCCGGACGCTTTTCCTGTAAAGGATGCGGCACCGTTTATAACCGTTATTTCAAAATTCCTACAAAAGAAGGAACTTGCGATAATTGTGGATCTGATCATTTTGAAAGTAGAAGTGATGACAATGAGGCGACTGTAAAAAATCGTTTGGAAGTCTATCATAAATCAACCTTCAAATTGATCGGATATTATGAAAAAAAGAACTTGCTTCTTTCAGTTAACGCCGTAAAAAGCGCACCCCTTGTTTTCAAGGACTTGATAGAAGTAACTTCAAAATTTTCTTCCCAAAATAATTAATTTTTTAAGAGGGCTTTACCTTGGCTAGAATCGCTGGCGTGAACATTCCGAAAGAAAAGCGTTTTGTTATCGCTTTAACTTACATCTATGGAATTGGCAGTACTACTGCAAATAAAATTTGTCAAAAACTAAAAATTGATCTAACCTTGAGAACTCATCAAGTCAGTGAAGATAAGCTTGCGCAAGTAAGAACTCTTCTTGAAAAAGAATATTCGGTTCTTGAAGGTGATTTGAGAAGAAAAGTTTCTTCTGATATTAAAAGACTAATGGATATTGGTTGCTATCGTGGCATTAGACACGTGAAAAAGCTTCCAGTTCGTGGACAAAGAACTCATACTAACGCTAGAACTCGTAAGGGTAGAGGCGTTGCAATCGCAGGCAAGAAAAAAGCCGTAAAATAACTTAAAACTATGACTGAAACTAAAGCTCAATCTGGCGATAAAAAGTCAGTTTCTAAAACCTCCAGCAAAAAAAAGAAAAACATTGTTAATGGTGTAGTTCACGTTTTTGCTAGCTTTAATAATACAATTATTTCCATCTCTGATACGAACGGAAACATCATCTGTTGGTCATCGGCTGGAAAGCATGGTTTTAGAGGATCTAGAAAAGCTACTCCTTACGCCGCACAAGTTGCAACCACTCATGCGATCAACTTTGCGAAAGAATGTGGTTTGCAAAATGTCTTAGTCGAAATTAAAGGACCAGGAGTTGGTCGCGAAGCTTCACTTCGCGCTATTCAAGCTGCTGGTGTTAACGTTACTTTAATCACGGACATTACTTACCATCCGCATAACGGATGCCGTCCTGCCAAAAGACGTCGCGTATAATTCTTAAAAAATCTTTTTTCGAATTTTTTAACCAAAATATTTTACAAAATATGGCAATTCTAAAAGAAAGCTGGCATTTACTTACCAAACCTAGCTCGATCGTTGTTAAAGATGGTTATGATAACGTTACTAAGTCAGTAGTTGTTATGGAGCCTTTCGCCAGAGGTTTTGGCAACACTTTGGGTAATGCTCTTAGAAGAGTTTTATTATCTTCAATCAATGGCTTTGCCGTTACTTCAGTAAAAATTGAAGGTGTTCTTCATGAATATAGCGCAATTGACGGCGTTAAAGAAGATGTTCTTGATATTATAATGAATTTGAAATCTCTAGCTGTTACCAAGGGTGACTCTTCTGCATCGGTTCTGAAGCTTTCTTCAAACAAACCAGGTCCAGTTTACGCTGGTTCAATCGAAACCCCAGCTGGTGTTGAGATAGTTAATAAAGATTTATTGATATGTACTTTGAATAAAGGTGCTAAAATCGATATGCAAATGGTTGTTGAATGCGACAAAGGCTATGTTGTTGCTGAACAAGGTTCAAAAAATGATCGTGGTGTTGGAACTATCGTGGTTGATGCTATGTTCAGCCCAGTTAAAAAAGTTTCTTACCGAGTTGAAAATGCTCGCGTTGGACAAATCACCGACTTCGATAAATTAATCATGGAAGTTGATACTAACGGCACCATCACTCCACAAGATGCGATCGGTGTTGCTGCAAAAATTTTGCAAGAACAGCTTCAAGTATTTATTAATTTTGATGTTGAAAAAATCGACGCCCCAGTTCGCAAAGAAATTGACATCGAGCCAGAATTTAACAAGAATCTTCTTAAAACAATTGATGAATTAGAGCTTTCGGTTCGTTCATATAATTGCTTGAAAAACGAAAACATCATCTATGTAGGTGACCTGGTTTCTAGAAGTGAAGCCGAAATGCTTAAAACTGCTAACTTTGGTAGAAAATCTCTCAATGAATTAAAAGAAAATCTTAAAGCCATGGGTCTTGGTTTCGGTATGAAACTTGTTAATTGGCCACCAAAAAACATGGACGATTTGCTTAAGATGAAAAATAAGGAGTTCTAAAAATGAAACATGGAATTAAAGGCAGAAAACTTAGTAGAAATACCGCGCACAGAAAAGCTTTGTTGCGTAATTTATCTCTAGCTTTCTTAAAACATGAATTGATCAAAACTACTTTACCAAAAGCAAAAGAAATCAAATCATTCGTTGAAAAAGTTATTACTTTATCAAAAATCGATTCCTTGGCAAACCGTCGCTTGGCAATCTCAATTCTTGGTAATCAAGAAATCATTGACAAGTTGTTTAAAGAAATCGGACCAAGAGTTGCTCACAGAAATGGTGGCTACACTAGAATAATGAAATTCGGTTTTAGAACAGGTGATAAAGCTCCAATGGCTATCATGGAATTGGTTGATAGAGTTACCGAAGAGCAATCTGTTGAACAGCCAAAAAAAGAAAAAAAAGCAGCTAAAAAAGCCGCATAACACATTCTCACGAAAATTTGGGTTAGTTTTAAATTGACCTAAATTAGAGAAAATTTTTAAGAAAAAGATTTATGAAAAATTTCATTTTAGACTTTGCCAAAGCTCAAACTGCCAGAATTCAAGAACTTCGAGACTTTGAATTGCCAAAATTTAAAGTTGGCGACACTGTTAGTGTGAAATATAAAATCACCGAAGGTGTAAATACTCGTATCCAAGCCTTTAACGGCGTTGTAATTGCAAGAACTAAGCATGAAACAAACTATGCTGCAACTTTCACGGTTAGAAAAATCAGCAGCGGAATTGGCGTGGAAAGAAAATTCCCTTTATATTCTCCATTACTAGCTGGAGTTGAAGTTCTTAAACAAGGCGTTGTTCGCAGAGCAAAACTTTATTACTTGCGTACCCTTACTGGTAAAGCTTCTAGAATCAAAGAAAAACTTGATTTCATTGACCATTCAGTTGAGGGAAAAGCTTCGGATGCAAATTCTTAAGCTAATAAAATCTAGATCACTTGATTATAAAAAGGGCGGAAAGTTAATCTTTCTGCCCTTTTTTCTGTTTGCAATTTCTTGCGCCGGAAATTCATCAAAATATGGTCGCGTAACTTTGCACAATACTGCAGATAAAAATTCTTTTGTTTTTTCTGCGAGTGAAGAATTTACCAAAGTTAATGTTGCTTCACCAAAAGATAAAAAATTCCCCAAAATGACCCAAGCTGAAGCTAAACTTTTGATCAACTTGCTTAAAGAGCAAAAATATTGTCTTGATGATTCAGGTTATCCAAGCTTTATCATCACATCACGCCAGGAAAAAATTTATGATATGACATTTGCTCACTTAATTGAGCAAAATTACAATGCTCGTCCAATTGCGCCGCGAATGTATTTTGGTCAGTGTAAAAAAGAATAATCTTCTCTGTTAAGGATTTCAAATTTAAGAAATTGGAAATCAATTTTAATTTAATTTATTTACGTTCATGAATAACATAATGTCTTTTATGATAATGAGGACAATCTTCATTTTTGCCTCAACTGCTTTTTCAATTCTTGTTGTTATGCTGGTTCTAAATATCATCACTGTTGATGAGGTTGCTGTTATTCTTAAGATGTCGCCTGAGGCAACAAATGCCCTAAAACTTGTGTTATCAAGAGTTCAAGAAGTTTCAGGAAATATTATCGATATAATATCGCAACTGCTAACTAAATTATTTAGCTGGGCTGGTGTTGATGTCGACTTAAGTAAAATCAAAGTTAATGTTCATCAAGGCGCTGGTAGCTCTGTTGTGGCAGATCCCGTAGCTCCAAATAAATAGGCAACCATAAAAACAAGTGATACCGATTCTAAACTTTTTCAGGCTACTCGCTTTATTTTTGCTTTGTTTAACAATCTATCTATTTGATAAAAATAAAGCGGTTTATTATTTTTTAAAATTCGCTGGCCCTTCATTTATAAAGCTCGGTCAAATTCTGTCGGTACGACCCGATCTGGTCGGAGAAGAGATGGCAAAAATTCTTTCGAGTTTTCAAGATCGCCTTCCTCCATTTCCCCAATCTATTGTTAAAGAAATTCTTACTCATGAATTTGGTCCTCAGGCTGAAAATTTTTTTGCGGAATTTAATTTTACTCCGGTTGCATCAGCCTCAATTGCTCAAGTTCACAAAGCAAAATTAAAAGACGGAACCGATGTTGCTGTAAAAATCTTGCGTCCTCAAATTGCTAGAATCATGAATCGCGATATTCACACTTTACGATTATTGATAAAAATCATCTCCTGCTTTTCTAAATATTTAGCCAAAAGCTTTTTAGATGTTGCTCGCCTTCTAAAACAAGTGTCACGCGACGAACTTGATCTTTTGCGCGAAGCTGCAAACGCCTCACGCTTAAAAGAAGATTTACAAGGTCTTGAAGGCTTTTATGTGCCAAAAATTTTCTGGAAAGATTCAACTTCCAAAGTTTTGGTTTTAGAGTGGTTGAACGGAATTCCTTTTTCTAATAGCAAAGCTATCGCGGAATCAAAATTTGATAAAAAACAAATCGCCAGAAATTTTGTAATTAGTTATTTCGAGCAAGTTTATACTCACGGTTTTTTTCACGCCGACATGCATCCAGGCAATCTATTCTTGCTCAGAAGTGGTGATATTGGCGTAGTTGATTTTGGTATCATGGGAAAAATCGATAAAAAAACCCGCATCGCGATTGCGGAAATTTTAATCGGCTTTTTACAGCGCGATTATAAAAGAGTTGCAGAAATCCACATTGAAATCGGTTTAGTGCCTCCCAGAACTAATGTTGATGAGTTGGCATTGTCATGTCGCAAAATTGGTGAAACTATTGTCGGAAGCTCGGTAAAAGATGTTTCTGTAGCACAACTTTTGACTAATTTAATTATCATGACTCGCGATTATAAAATGGTAACGCGTCCGGAATTATTATTGTTGCAGAAAACCCTGCTTCTAGTTGAAGGTGTTGGCATGACTCTCGATCCAAATTTAAATATTTGGGATTTAGCGCGTCCGTGGGTAAAAAAATGGGCAAAAAAAAATATTGGTTTTGATGCTAAAATCCGCGATTCAATTCTCGATTTAATTACACTAGGCAGAAAGTTTTTAAGAGAGCTTTAATTTTTAACTGATGAGGAGTTTTGAGTGACATTTAAAATTTCATCAAAAGAGCAATATCTTGAGCAATATCAATCGTCAATTCAAGATCCACAAAAATTTTGGTCAGAAATTGCCGATAATTTTTTCTGGTTTGAAAAATGGCAAAAAACCATGAATTGCGATTTATCAAAAGCACAAATTTCTTGGTTTGAAAATGCTAAAACTAATATTTCTTATAATTGCCTCGATCGCCATTTGGAAAAGCTGGGCGATAAAATTGCCATCATTTGGGAATCAAATGACCCAAATATTGAAAGTCAAAAAATCACTTACAAAGAACTCTACAAACAAACTTGTCAATTCTCTAATTTATTGCTTGCACGCGGTATAAAAAAAGGCGATCGAGTTTGTATTTACATGCCAATGATTTTACAAAGCGCAATTGCAATGCTTGCTTGCGCTAGAATTGGGGCGGTTCATTCTGTGGTTTTCGCCGGTTTTTCAGCGCAGGCTTTGGCAGGAAGAATTCAGGATTGCGCTGCCAAAATGCTGATTACTTCTGATTTGCTTGTTCGCGGTGACAAAAAAATTGAGCTTTTTAAAATTGCTAAAGAAGCTTTAACACAATGCGCAAATGTTGAATCGGTGATAGTCTATCAAAGATCGCAACAAGAAATTTCGGGCAAAAATATTCTCATTTGGCAAGACGAAATCAAAAAATATAAAAGCATAAATAAAGCTGAAATTATCGATTCTAACGATCCACTTTTTATCTTATACACATCTGGCTCAACCGGAAAACCAAAAGGCATTTTACACGCAACGGCGGGTTATATGGTTTACGTCGGATATTCTTTTCAAAATGTTTTTCAATATCAGCAAGATGATATCTATTTTAGCAGCGCCGATATTGGCTGGATAACGGGTCACAGTTATTTGATCTATGGTCCGCTTTTAAACGGTGCTACAAGTCTAATGTTTGAAGGAATCCCAACTTATCCTACAGCCAGACGCTTCTGGGAGGTTATAAAAAAACATAAAGTTAATATTTTTTACACCGCGCCAACCGCAATTCGTTCTTTAATGCAAAAAGGTGATAAGTTTATTGAAGAACAAGATTTGTCTTCGTTAAAAACTTTGGGATCAGTCGGAGAGCCAATAAATGAAGAAGCTTGGCAATGGTATTTTGAAAAAGTTGGCAATAAAAAATGTCCGATTGTGGATACTTGGTGGCAAACAGAAACCGGTGGGATTTTAATTTCAACAATGGCTGACATTACCCAAAGCAAGCCATCTTATGCTGGTTTGCCGCTTCCTGGAATTAAGCCAATTTTATTCGATGATTTAGGAAAAGAAATTACTCAAAAAAACAAAAGCGGAAACTTATGTTTCTCGCAACCTTGGCCAGGTATGACCCAAGGTATTTGGGGTAACGATGAAAAATTTTTTCAAACTTATTACGACCAATTTCCTGATTATTATTTTTCAGGAGATGGCGCATTTATTGATGAAAATGGTCTTTATCGAATTAATGGCAGAATTGACGATGTAATTAAAGTTTCAGGACATCGCCTTGGAACTGCAGAAATTGAAAATGCTATCAATTCACATAAGAATGTTTCTGAATCAGCTGTAATTGGCGTTCCTCACGATATTAAGGGCGAAGTAATTCATGCTTTTGTAATTACAAAAAATAATGTCAAAAATATCGAAAATGAAATTATGGATTTAATTCAAAAGCAGATTGGCTCAATTGCTAAGCCAGAAAAAATTTCTTTTGTTTCTGATTTGCCCAAAACTCGCTCCGGAAAAATCATGCGTCGTATTATAAAAAAAATAGTTGCGGGAGAAAAAGATTTGGGAGATGTTGCGACACTTCTTAATCCTGAAGTCATCGAACAGTTAAAAAAATTACAATAATGCAACTCACACTTTTAAAAGCTAAAATACATCGCGCAACCGTTACTAAAGCCGATCTTCACTACGAAGGATCAATTTCAATTGATACTGATTTACTTACCGCGGCAGGAATTTTGGTTCATGAAAAAGTTGATGTTTTAAACATTAATAATGGCGAGCGTTTTACGACTTATACAATTCCAGCTCAAGCTGGTTCAGGTGCGATTCAAGTTAATGGCGCGGCAGCAAGAAAAGTTCATGCTGGCGATCATGTGATTATTATTTCTTATGCTTCGTTTGAAGAAGAAGAGGCGAGAAAATATAAGCCAACCATTATTTTGGTGGATGACCATAATCGTCCGAAGAAATAGTAGAACACAACCACTTGCAATTAAAAAAACCAACCTTTAAGGTGCGCCGCCTCTTTGGACGTACCCCCAAAAAAAACAAGAAATCTCTTTAAATATTTAGGTGAATTATGAAAAGAACTTGGCAGCCGAGCAAAATCGTGCGCAAAAGAAGACACGGTTTTAGATCAAGAATGGCAACAGTTGGCGGACGTAAAGTTCTTGCCCGTCGTCGCTTAAAAGGTCGCGCATCTTTATCGGTTTAAATTTATAAGGCTGGCCAACGGGTCAGCCTTTACCTCTTTTCGATGACCCTTCGCATATTACAAATAAAGAAATCCGCAGAATTTCAAAAAATTGGCAAAAAAGGTTTGAAGTTTTACTCAAAAACTATCCTTTTACTTTCGCATCCTACTTCGCAAAATTATTTCCAGAATTTATCAGAAGGTAAAAACGCCATCGATTTTTGTCGTATTGGTTACACTGTCAGCAAAGTTGTTGGCAATGCCGTAATTCGCAATCGCGCCAAAAGAAGATTGCGTGAAGTTTTTCGGGAATTGGCTTTGATTTATGCTAAAAATCATTTTGATTATGTTGTAATTGCGCGCAAAGAAATTGCTGAATCTAATTTTGAAAAAATTTCTAATGATTTGAAATTTTGCTTAAAGAGAATTCATCAACCTCAATCTTCTAAAAAAACTTTACCTAAACATGATTCCAAATCACATGATTCCAAAGCCTAAAAAAAGTAAAATCATTTACTTTTTCTTTGCTTTTTTCGCCATAGTTTTGGCGGTGAATATTTTTTATATTTATATTTCTAAAAAAACTTGGCGCGGCGTTGTAACTGATGATCCTTATCACAAAGGCCTAAATTATAATGATACACTGAAAGAAGTGGCTAAACAGAAAGTTTTGGGGTGGACCGTAAAAGTTGATTTCAGGTCAGGCGTTACAAAACAAGGAATTTTAATGGTAACTGTGCAAGATAAAAATCTGCGCTACATCAATGACGCAAAAATTTATGCAACCTTTAAGCGCACGACTCAAGAAGGTTCAGATTTTGTTTTGCCAGTGCCTTATGAAGATGGAATTTACAAAGCGCGAGTCAACTTTCCTCTAGAAGGTCAATGGGATGGAGAAGTGGCGGTTAGAAAAGACCAAGACACTTATCAGGATGTTAGAAGATATGTCATTCAATGATAAATCCATGCCTTCATTGCGGCGAAGATACTAAAAAAATTGAGGAAGAATTTTGTTGTCTCGGATGCGCCGCAGCATATAAAATCATTAATAAATTCGGCTTCGAAAATTATTATAAATTGCGCGAAATTGATCCGGCGATTCGAAAAATAAAGCCAGAAGTTGCTGATGAAATTGATGTTTCGGAATTTATTTTTAAAGAAAAAGATGGTTCAAATTCTGTCTCTTTGATGGTTCAGGGTTTGCATTGCGCTGCTTGTGTTTGGCTGATTGAAAGCATTTTAAAAAAACAAGAAGCTGTTATTTCTGCCCGCATAAATCTTTCTAAAAAAATTTTGTATTTACGTTGGTTAGGAGATGAAAAAACCGGCAATGATTTGGCGCATTTAATCAGTGAAATCGGTTACAAACTTTTGCCTTTTGATGAAGAAATTTTAAATAGCGCTGAAAAAAAATATAATGATTCAATTTTGCGCGCGCTTGCCGTTGCTGGTTTTGGCGCTGGAAATATTATGCTATTTTCCTTCTCATTATGGTTTTCTGATGTTGTTGATATGGGAAGCGGCACTCGAAATTTATTCCAGTTTTTTTCCTCACTAATCGCACTTCCAGTTATAATTTATTCAGCGCGACCATTTTTTATATCAGCTTTCCGCTCAATAAAGGCGGGCTATCCCAATATGGATTTGGCGATTTCAATTGCCATTTTTCTAGCTTGTATTGTCAGTCTGCTCGAAACTTTTCGTAACGCCAATCACGTTTATTTTGATTCGGCGGTAATGCTAATTTTCTTCTTGCTGATTGGTCGCTATCTCGATTTAAAAGCGCGTAAAAAAGCTTTCGCAATTGCATCGGAATTTGCCATGCTTTCAGCAAGTTTTGGTCGCGTTGAAGAGGATGCAAAAATTAGAATTCTGCCGATAAAACAATTACAAAAAGGTATGATTTTAATTGTTGCCGTTGGAGAAAAAATTGCAGCTGATGGCATTGTGATTGAAGGCGAAAGCGAGCTTGATACGGCACTGATTACGGGCGAAACTATGCCGAGAAAAATTGCTCTAAATCAAGAAGTTTTTGCTGGCACAATTAATCTGATTGCGCCACTAAAAATTCGCATCACAAAATCGGCGCAAAATAGTTTATTATCGGAAATAATTCGCTTGAGCGAAGAAGTTGAAAATAAAAAAAATCACTACATTCGCATCAGCGATACGCTTTCAAAATTTTACACACCAGCTGTTCATATTTTGGCATTTCTAACTTTTTTGCTGTGGTGTTTTTATTTTAAATTGGGCTGGGAAATTGCTTTAATGAATGCGACTGCGGTTTTGATTATAACTTGTCCGTGCGCTTTGGCGCTAGCTGTGCCGATTGTGCAAACGATTGCAATTTCTAATTTTATCAAGAAGGGAATTTTGGTAAAATCAGGCGAAGCGCTGGAAAAAATTCCTGCAATTGATGTGATTGTTTTTGACAAAACTGGAAGTTTAACAATTGGCGAACCTAAATTGGTTGATATTAAGATCTTAAAACAAGTTCAGGATGACGGAATTTTGGAGGAAAAAAATTTCTATCTAAAACTCGCCGCATCTCTTGCGCAAAAAAGTCGTCATCCAATTTCTCAAGCAATTTCTGCCAGCTATCACGAAAATTTAGAAGAGCTGCAAATCCATGAAAAACAAGGCTTTGGACTTGAAACAAATTTTTGGGGCAAGAATCTAAAATTAGGCAGAAAAGATTTTTGCGATATTAAAAATAGTTTTGAAATAACCAAAAATTTTCTCACCTGCTTCATGAAATTTGGCGAAGATGAAATAGTTTTTTTATTTGAAGATGCGCCAAAAATTGATGCCAAAATCGTGATCGAAAAATTACAAAAAATGGGTAAAAAAATTATTTTGCTTTCAGGAGACAATCAAAAAACCGTAGAAAATATTGCGCAGAAAATGGCAATTTCAGAATTTTATTTTGAACAAACTCCAGTTTCAAAAGTGAATTTCTTAGAAAAATTAAAAGCTAAAAATCAAAAATTTATTATGATTGGAGATGGTCTTAACGATGCTCCAGCTTTGGCTTTAGCCGATGTTTCAATTTCCTTTTCCAAAGCTTGCGACATTTCGCAAAATATTGCTGATATTATAATTCAGGGTCAAAAACTAATGCCGATTATTTTGATAATAAATTCTGCCAAAAAAACGATTTCTCTAATGAAGCAGAATCTTTTTATCGCCTTGATTTATAATCTAATTGCCGTTCCTTATGCCATTATGGGGCATGTGGTTCCGCTAACTGCAGCAATTGCAATGTCTTCATCTTCGCTTTTAGTTTTGTTTAATTCTTTGCGCATGAATAAAATTAAATCTTAAAATCATGTCTGTGCTGCTTTTTTTAATTCCGATAACTCTTGCTTTAGGTTTGCTTGGTCTTGGTTGTTTTTTATGGAGTTTGAAGAGTAAGCAATATGAAGATTTGCAAGGTTCGGCAAGTAGAATTTTATTTGATGATTCTATTGACGATCAAAAGCGTAAAGAGCGAAAATAAGCGTTGTCTTTTTGTCGAGTGCTAATTACTTTTTGAGGCAATTCACTCCCTTTAAAAAGCATCAATAATTTCTGCAAAAAATGAGAAAAATTTCAGCCAAAAATCTTGTGATTTTTCTGGGCTTAATTATTGCTTCATGTTCAGCAAAAAATGACCCACAAACTAAAATTAGAATTGTTGATTTGCAGGGAAAATCTCACCCTGTTGCAACCAGAATTCCTGATTTAAACACTCAAGTTTTAGCTTCTCAAGGCAGACTGCAGGAAGAACAAACTGTTATCAAAAATTCTACTACTGAAACTAATTCACAACTTCCTAATCCTTCCAATAAATCCACTTTCTCTAGTCAAAATTTGGCTGTTTCGCAATCAAATCCATCGCAAGTTCCAGCAATTCCGGTTATAAATAATCAATCTCAAACAGCTCAATCTTCAAATGTAATGATTGGTGGCGGTTCAATCCAAAAAGAGCAAACTGTTGAATATGATTTATCAAAACCCGATGAAGCAGAAATGGCGCCGAGCAAAAAAGTTAAATTTAAGGTTGGTCAAAAAGCTGTAGTTTCTGAAAGTGTGGCTGGAAAAATCAAGGGATTCTTCGCTCAGGTTGGATCGTTTTCAACCATGAATAGCGCTGATAAAACTTTAGCCTCAATGAAAAAATTCCATAAAGGTCAAATTGAAATTGTTGATGGCGATAAAACAATTTATCGAGTATTGCTGGGACCGTTTCCAAATCTTGCTAAAGCTAATGAAATGATTAAAAAAATTAAAACTTCTGGTCACGAAGCAATCCTTGTGAGGAATAAATAGAAATGAAATTTTTGAAGAAGTTTTTGCCTGAATTGTTATGCACATTGCTTTTACTCGCCTCTTCTTGCGCTTGGTCTTCTTTAAAAAAAGTTAATGCTTACAACGCTGTTTTTGACAAAAAATATGGTAAAGAAGTTGAGAAAATCAGGGCCACAAGAGCGCCGACGCAAGAAATCAATAAAGAAATAACTACAATTCAGCCGCCAACAGAAGATGAAATGCGCGCTATTAATAATAAGTCCGGAGACAATTATTATGCTTATAACGATGTTAGTAAATTCGGTGAAAAAGGGCCGCAAAATTACTTGCCAAACGGTGAATTTTACGAAGCTTCAAGAGGCAAAAATCCCTCCAATACCTTGCCACCGAATATGTTTCAGGTAAGTTATAATACCACACTTCATCCACCTTTTCGTAGGTTTGGCGCTGAGTTTGACCGAATTGTAATTCCAACCTCAGATGTTTATGGTGTTAAAACTGAAATGTCAGAAAAGTCCTATTTACTTGCTGGCAATAATTCACTGCAAAAAAATATTGATCAGATTAATGCTGAAAAAACCGCCGAAGATATTGAAATGAGTCAAGCTCTGATCAATGAGCAAAAGCAATTGCGTCGCAAACAAAGAATGCAAAAAACTTTTGGCGACGATTCTCTAGAAATAGCTTTACTTGAAAATGATTCGGAAAAAACAGAAAAAATTTCCGATAAAAAAACGGAAATCAAAGTTAAAGTTAAGTCCGCTCCAGATCAAAAAGATCAACAAGATGACTTTTCTGAAATGATTCAAAAAATTCTCAAAAATTAATCGAAATGAAGAATTTGGTTAAAAAAGCCCAATTTTTATTTTGTCTGCTGTTTATATTCTTTGCAGTACAGGCGAAAGCCGAAGATTCTATTGGCAACCTTCCGGCGGAATTGGCAGACGTAAAATTCTATTTTTTAATTGATGCTGACACCAAGGAAATTTTATTGTCAAAAAATCCTGACGTAAGAATTGCGCCATCATCGATGACTAAAATCATGACGGCCTACGTCGTTTTCGATCAAATTAAAAAAGGTCGAATCACTTTCGAAAATCAATGTCTGATTGGAAAAGATGCTTGGCGTAAATCTGGTTCAAGCATGTTCTTGAACTATGGCGATGTGGTTTCAATTGAAGATTTGGTGCGTGGCTTGCTCGCAGTTTCGGGAAATGACGCTGCGATTGCTTTGGCTGAAAGTACCGCTGGCGGCTTCAGTAATTTTATTGATTTGATGAATTCAAAAGCGCGCGAACTTGGCTTGAAAAATAGTCGTTTCCGCAATCCGCACGGCTTGAATGAAGAAGGGCATTATATGAGTGTTCGCGATTTGGCTACTTTGGCAATTGCGCTTCAAGATAAATTTCCACAATATTCCCACTATTTTGGCATCACTGAATTTACTTACAAAAATATTACGCAACATAGTCGCAATCCTTTGATTAAAGGAAATTACGATGGCGTAGTTGGTGGTAAAACCGGACATACTAACGAAGGCGGTTACGGCGTTATAGGCACGGTGAAGCGCGATAATCGACGTTTAATCGGCGTTGTAAATAAGGCTAGAACTCCAAAGCAAAGATCAGCCGCCATTATAAAAATGTTTGATTATGGCTTTGATAATTACAAAAAAATAACTCTGTTTGAAAAAGGTCAAAATGTAGCAAGTCTTAAAACTTGGTTGGGCAGCAAGTCAAAAGTTAAAGTTATGACCAGTAACGAAGTTTCTTTTAACTTGCCGCGCGAAAAAGCGGTTGATGCTATAAAAGTTAGCGTCAAATATAAAGGCCCACTTTATGTGCCAATCACAAAAGGCACTCAAGTTGCGAATTTGCTGGTTGAAATACCAGGATACAAATCTTTTGAATATCCACTAATTGCCGAGGAAAAGATTGGCAAGGCGGGATATTTTGAAAGAATACGTCAAATTCTGCGCTATAAAATAGCAAATTTCTTAAATAAAATTTCTTAAAAAATGGACATAAAATTATTAATGCGTCAAGCGCAAGAAGTGCAAAAAAAGATGCAAAAAATTCAAGAAGATTTGACAACTCAAGAATATGAAGGTTCTGCTGGCGGAGGAATGGTGAAAGTTGTAATTACGGGTGGTGGTTTAGCGCGTAGAGTCAACATTGATCCAGCTTTAATCAATGTTGCTGAAAAAGAAATTTTGGAAGATCTTTTGATTGCGGCTTTTAATGATTCCAAGAAAAAATCAGATGATGTCTCTTCAAATTCAATTCGTTCTGCAACCAATGGAATGGCTCTTCCAGCGGGATTTAAGTTTTAAAGATACCAATAATCCTAAATTCAACGAAGTTTGAATTTAAATAATTACATATATGCAAATCAAGCTTTGCGGCTTTACAGATCAAGAATCAATCCAAACCGCAATTGCCCAAAAATGCGATTTTATTGGTTTTGTTTTTTGTAAAGAATCTTCGCGTTTTATAACTCCAGAAAAGGCCGCAGAAATTTCAGTTCAAATTCCAAATTCAATTAAAAAAGTTGCTGTTGTTGTTGATGCTGATTTTAATTTTTTAGAAGAAATTTATCAAAAATTATCTCCAGATTTTTTCCAATTTCATGGTTTAGAAAATCCAAATTTCTTAAAAGAATTCCGCAAGAAATTTCCTCAAATAAAAATAATTAAAGCCTTTAGAATCAGTGAAGAAGATGATTTAGACCAGATAGAAAATTATGAAAACTATGTCGATTATTTTCTTTTTGATAGCTCCAAAGCTGGAAGTGGAAAAAAATTTAACTGGCAAATTCTAAAAAATTATCATGGCAAAAAAGATTGGTTTTTAGCTGGCGGATTAAACATTAAAAATATCGAAGAAGCCTTGAAAGTAACCGATGCAAAGATGATCGACATTTCTTCGGGAATTGAAAAAATTCGTGGTCAAAAATCGTCGCAATTAATCAAGGAATTTATGAAAAAAATTAAAACTTTATGCTTGTAAAAATCAGAAATTTTTTATTTGGAAATCCGCGCGATCCTTTTGATAAAGCAACGCGCCATAATCTTTCATTGGTGGCATTTTTAGCGTGGGTTGGTCTTGGTGCAGATGGTATTTCATCTTCTTGTTACGGTCCAGAAGAAGCATTTTTGGCGCTTGGAACTCACGAAGAGTTGGCGATTTATTTGGCGATTGCAACCGCATTTACGGTTTTCATTATTTCTTACGCTTACACGCAAGTTATCGAACTTTTCCCTAATGGCGGCGGCGGCTATCGCGTTGCAACCAGATTGCTCGGAAAGCATGCTGGACTGATTTCTGGATCGGCGTTGATTATTGACTATGTACTTACAATTTCAATTTCAATTGCCAGTGGCATCGATGCGATTTTTAGTTTTATGCCGCCAGAATTTCAAAAGGCTAAATTGTTGGTGGCAATGCTGATGGTGGGATTGCTAGCGATTCTTAATTTGCGAGGGATGAAAGAATCAATCAAGTTTTTGCTGCCGATATTTTTAGGTTTTATAATCACGCATTTTGCATTAATCATTTACGGTATTGTTGCGCATCATTATGGCTTGGCGAAGCTTGTACCACAAGCGATTGCAGAAACTAATGAGTTAAAAGAATCGATGGGATTAATTTTTATTATATCGCTTTTCTTAAAAGCTTTTTCGATGGGTGGCGGTACTTATACCGGTTTGGAAGCGGTGTCCAACAATGTAAATACATTGTCAGAGCCACGAGTTCGAACTGCAAAACTAACAATGTTTTTAGTTGCGATTTCTTTAGCCTTTATGGCGGCTGGAATCATCTTGCTTTATCTGCTTTGGGGCGTGAATAAAGTTGAAGGGCAAACTTTAAATGCTACTGTTTTTTATATTTTAACTGAAACTTGGAATTACGGCGATATTGAATTTGGTCAATTCATCGTGCCAATCACATTAATTTTTGAAGCGGGACTATTATTAGTTGCAGCTAATACTGGATTTTTGGCAGGTCCAAATGTGGTGGCGAACATGGCAAGCGATGAATGGATGCCAAAATCTTTCAGTTCGCTTTCAAGTAGATTGGTAGTCAAAAACGGCATTTTATTCATGGCGATTGCCGCGATTGCAACCTTGATAATCACCGGCGGCTCAGTTCACATTTTGGTCGTGCTTTATTCAATTAACGTATTTATCACTTTCTCAATGTCACTTTTGGGATTAAGTATTTACTGGATGCGCAACCGCAAAAGAAAGCCTCATTGGCGCAGAAAACTTTTAACTTCTGGTGTTGGCTTTATCGTTTGTTTCGGAATTTTAATCATCACAATTTTTGAAAAATTCTATGAAGGCGGTTGGGTAACTTTGCTTATCACTTCAGTTTTTATAGGTATGGGTTTTATGATCAAAGGCATGTATCGCAAACTTAAAATTCGCCTCATGCAAAAAGAAATGCAATTTTATGGCTATGATGATATCGCGCCAAGTCAGGATTGGCTAGAAGGGGCGGATAAATCTTCTCCAACTGCAGCAATTATAGTTGACCAAACTTTTGGCAGTGGCATGAATTGTTTGCTTGAAATCAAAAAATTATTCCCCGGAATTTTTAAGAATTTTATTTTTGTAACCGTAGGCGAGGTTGATTCTAACACTTTCCGTGAAGAGAAAAGATGGCGTGAAATGCGCAGAAGAACAAAAGCGACTTTGCGTAAATATAAAAATTATTGTAATGCTAATGGTCGTTTTGCCAAAGCTTATGTCGGTTATGATACTGATATTGTTGAGAAGTTAACTCAACTTACTGATCGTGTCGCTAAGGACTATCCAAGCACGGTTTTCTTTGGTACAAAATTCATCTTTGATAATGAAAACGTATTTACGCAAGTATTGTTCAACCACGTGCCATATATTATGCAAAGACGTTTGCATGTTAAAGGTTTAAACATGGTGATTTTGCCGATGAAGATTTAGCATGATATATAGCAAACAAACTATCTTTTGATAGTTTTGACGTTTTTTTTGGTAAAAATCTATTGCAGCTCGCGCGCCCTTTTTTCAAAAGCATTCATCATTTTTTCTGTCGCTTTCTCAAAAATTACTCCAATCATTTTGGTTAAGAAAAACGAGTTAAACTCAAAATCGATAAAAAATTCAATCTCACATCCGCCATTGGCAAGATCGCGAAATTTCCATTTATTTATTAATTTTTTAAATGGCCCTTCAATTGCCACAACGTCAACAAAATAGTTGTTTTCTGCAGTTTTTCCGTGAGTTACATCGGAGCGATATTTCTCAAAAAAATTCTTAAAATTAATCAATAAATCAGCGCGCAAATTTTCTTCAGAAATAATTTCGACAATTTTTGTATGTTTGCACCAAGGCAAAAATTCTGGATATTTTTTAATATCCATCACCAATTGGTACATTTTTTGCGCCGAATGTGGAACTGTGCGAATTTCAGTAAAAGCAGGCATTATCTAATCTCGTCAATTTTTGCGGCTAGAATAAAATCATTTTCAGCAAGACCGTCAACCTTGTGTGTCTGAATTGAAATTTTGCAATAACCCCAAGTGAAATCAATATTTGGATGATGCTGTTCATCTTCTGCAATTGCCGCAATTTTTTTTACAAATTCGAGCGCTTCAAGAAAATTTTTGAATTTAAATTCTTTTAAAATCCATTTGCCATCTGGCGAAACTGACCAGTTTTTTAAACCTAACATATATTGATTAACCATGTCGCGATCGAATGATTTCGAGCCATCACTACATGCAACACATTTTTTTTCTTTTAATCCTAACATACATACCTCGTATTTACATTTTAAAATTTTTCATTTCTTCAGAATCCATCATTTCTTGCATTTTTTTCGGGTCGATTTTCCCAACTTTTTTCATCATTTTTTGCATTTGCTTATATTTTTTCAGCAAACGATTAACCTCTTGAATATTGCTGCCAGCACCGCGAGCAATGCGATGTTTGCGCGAAGAATTTAGAATATCGGGATTTGCTCTTTCTTTTTGCGTCATCGATAAAATCAACGCTTCTTGCATTTTTATTTCTTTTTCAAAACCGCCTAACTTTCCTAATTGCTCTTTTATTTTACCCATTCCTGGTAGCAAATTGACAATGCTACCAATGCCGCCCATTTTTTTCATGTTGCGAATTTGCGATAATAAATCATCTAAATCAAATTGACCTTTTTGCATTTTCTTGGCGGCTTTTTCCATTTCTTTGGCGTCAAAAACTTCTTGCGCTTTTTCAACCAAAGAAACCACGTCGCCCATGCCGATTATGCGTGAGGCAATACGATCAGGATTAAACTCATCAAGCTCTTCTAATTTTTCGCCAATACCAATAAATTTAATCGCACAATTAGTTGCAGCTTTCATAGTTAAGGCTGCGCCACCCCGCGAATCGCCATCTAAGCGCGTTAAAATTGTGCCGGTTAATTTTAATTTTTCGTTAAAACTTTTAGCAACATTTACCGCATCTTGACCAATCATTGCATCAACCACAAGCAAGATTTCTGAAGGCTCAACTGCTTTTTCAATATCAATTAATTCGCGCATTAATTCATCATTGATGTGAGTGCGTCCTGCGGTGTCTAAAATTAAAATTTCATAACCACCATCTATGGCTTTTTGTTTAGCTTTTTTGGCTAAAAAAAGCGGCGTTTTTGCGCCATCAAATTCATCAAAATCAACCGCAACTCTTTGGGATAAAATTTTTAACTGTTCGGCAGCGGCTGGTCTATAGGTGTCGAGAGAAGCGAGTAAAACTTTTTTGTGATTTTTATTTTTAAAACGCAGAGCTAGTTTCCCAGAAGTTGTAGTTTTACCAGCGCCCTGCAAACCAACCATCAAAATCACAATTGGTGGTTTGAGGTTTAAATTAATTTCGGCTTTTTCTCCTCCTAATAATTTCACCAATTCATCATGAACAATTTTTACCACCATTTGTCCGGGTGAAACGCTTTTTACAACTTGTTGTCCCAAGGCTTCAGCTTTAACTTTTTCAATAAATTCTTTGGCGATTGGCAAAGAAACATCGGCTTCCAAAAGCGCAATTCTGATCTCGCGCATTGTGGCATTTAAATCATCTTCGGAGATGAATTTTTTGCCGGAAATTGTGTCGAAAATTTTAGTAATTTTTCCTGAAAAGTTATCAAACATCGAAAAGATTTTTTATGTTAGTTGGAATTTTTTTTGGACGAAAATTATCGGCGGCAACGCAGACAATTTCTACATTTAAGGTCGATAAAATTTTATCTGATCTTTTGATTTCTTGCTGCATAACAATTGATGCGGCGTGAATTTCTTTTACTGCAACTGTAACCTTAACCAGATCATCAAGTTTAGCCGGCGAAATATATTCAATCTGACATTTACGAACTACAAAAACTAAATTTTCCATCGCAGCTAATTCAGATTGTGAAATATTTAAAGCACGCAAAAAATCGGTGCGGGCGCGCTCGAAAAATTTTAAATAATTAGCGTAATAAACCACGCCGCCGGCGTCGGTGTCCTCAAAATAAATGCGATAAGTAGCAAAAAAATTATTCAACATTGGCGTAGCAATTCGGGGTTTCATAAAGTTTGATTGCAACGCATTTCACGTTTTTATCGGCAAAAAGTTTTGGGCAAATTTCGCTAAAAATATAATTGGCGATATTTTCAGCGGTTGGATTTTGCGCCATATAATAAATTTTTTGCCCCGTTATTTCAGCAATTTTTTCACCCAATTTTTTATCTTTAATCGACAAAATTGTGTTATGATCAAAATTGTCGTCGATCCATCCGCCGAGCACTTCGCGAATCACGCCAAAATCAATTACGCGACCTAAATTATCTAAATCAGCGGCGACAAAAGTTGCCTCTAAGCAATAACGATGTCCATGCAACATTTTGCATTTGCTTTCGTGGTTTATAATGCGGTGTGCGGCATCGAATTCAATTCGTCTGGTGCAAGTTATCATTTAAAAAATTGATTTTTGTTTTTGTGAAATGTGAAATGCTTTTTTAGGCTTTGATGCCAGAATTATCAACCTTCTTTAAGCTATGGAAGAAATCATAAAAAAACTGAAATTTGATCAAAGTGGATTAATTCCAGCAATTGCTCAAGACGCAAAAACATCAGAAGTTTTGATGATGGCGTGGATGAATGAAGAAAGTTTGCGCCTTACAATATCAAGCGGTTACGCCACTTATTTTTCGCGTTCTCGAAAATCTTTATGGAAAAAAGGCGACACTTCTAAACATCTGCAAGAAGTTGTTTCAATCAATGTAGATTGTGATTTCGATTGTATTTTGTTGAAAGTAAATCAAATCGGTGTCGCTTGTCATACCGGCGCAAAAAACTGTTTTTTCAATAAAATTTAAGAGATTGTTTCATGAATTTGACTTGGCTAGAAATCAGCAAAAATGCACTTTTGAATAATATTTCAGAAATCAAAAAACGAATTCCCAAAAAAACAAAATTTATCGCGGTTGTAAAATCTAACGCCTACGGACATGGTCTTTTAGAAGTTGTCAAAACTATTTCCAAAAATGTTGATTATTTTGCGGTTTACAGTTTTGACGACGCACTTTTATTGCGCGCAAAAAAAATAACAAAACCAATTTTAATGTTGGGGCGCGTGTTTCCAGCGCAGCTTTCTTTGGCAATAAAAAATAATATCGAATTGTCGGTTTCTAATTTAGATATTTTAAAAGCAGCGCAAAAATTTTCAGGCAATAAAAAAATTTCAATTCATCTTTGCGTTGATACTGGCTTGGGTCGCGACGGTTTTATTTTTTCTGATTCTAAAAAAATTCTGCAACTTTTAGCACATAAAAATATTGAGGTGAAAGGTTTATACACGCATTTCGCAGCCTCCGATGATAGCGCTTTTAATGCCTACACAAAAAAACAAGTTGCAGAATTATTGCAATGGAAAAACGAGTTAGCAAAAATTGATATTAATCCTTTGATCCACGCCAGTTCTACGGCGGGAACTTTTATTTCCGATTTTGAATGTTGTTTTGATGCAGTAAGAATTGGTGGTGGAATTTATGGATTATGGTCATCGCAAGAAGTTTTTGATTTGCATAAAAACGAAACAAATTTATTGCCAGTTTTGGCGTGGAAAGCGGTGATTGTTGAGTTAAAAGAGTTGCCAAAAGGCGCGCATATTTCTTACGGCTGTACTTTTACTTTACAGCGCGATTCAAAAATTGCGATTTTACCAGTTGGTTATTTTGACGGAATTCCTCGAATTTCTTCGAGAAAAAGTCGAGTTTTAGTCAATGGAATCAAGGTTCCGCAGCTTGGTCGCGTTACGATGAATATGATTGTGGTTGATGTAACTGATGTGAAAAAAATTAAAGTTGGCGACATCGCAACAATTATTGGCAGCGAAAAAAAACAAGTGGTAAGCGCCGAAGATTGGGGCGATTGGTCGGGATCTTTTAATTATGAAATTACAACGCGGATTAATCCGAATTTGATTAGAAAATTAATAAGTTAAAAACAAAAAAGCTCCGAAGTTTTAAAAACCTCGGAGCTTTTTTTATTTATACCAAACTAAAAATCTATTGATCGCAGTAGCAAAGTATTTTTGAGGGAAAATTAAAACTTAAAAAAACTTGCTGTATCAATATACCGCTGGTTTTTTTAAGTTTTAATTTTTACCAAAAAGACGAAGCTAATGCGATCAATAGATTTTTAGTTTGGTATATTTCCACATCATGCGTTTAGGTGGCATTTAAGTAGCTAGCTAGGAAAAATTTTAAGATAAACCCTATGCTTTGAGCCCGCTGCCTTACAGTAAATGCCACCCTTTCGCAGGATGTGGAAATAACTTAACTATGAATTTGTCTTTTTTCAACTGCTAAAGCAGCTTCTTTTACGGCTTCGTTGTAAGTTGGATGAGCATGACAAGTTCTGGCAATATCTTCTGAAGATCCGCCAAATTCCATTGCCATAACAACTTCGTGAATTGTATTTCCGGCTTCTCGAGCAATAATGTGAGCGCCTAAAACTCGATCAGTTTTGGCATCGGCCAAGATTTTTACAAAACCTTGATCATCGCTTGTGGCGCGAGCTCGCGAGTTTGCCATCATTGAGAATTTTCCAACTTTGTAAGCAATTCCAGCAGCTTTTAATTCTTCTTCGGTTTTTCCAACTGAAGCAATTTCTGGGTAAGTATAAATTACGTTTGGAATTACATCATAATTTACGTGACCTTTTTGTCCCGCAATAATTTCGGCAACCGCCATTCCTTCATCTTCGGCTTTATGCGCCAACATTGGGCCGGTTGTAACGTCGCCAATTACAAAAATATTTTCAACCGATGAACGCAGATGATTATTTTCGATAAATCCACGTGGATTTAATTTAATTCCGACATTTTCCAAACCTAAATTTTCAGTGTTCGGGCGGCGACCAATTGCAACCAAAACTACATCGGCAGTTAAATTTTCTTTTTTGCCATTATTTTCTCCTTGGGCAACTGATTCAATTTCAACAACTGCGCCTTTTTTATCTTTTTTAACCGACACAACTTTTGAAGAAAGGCGGAATTTGAAACCTTGCTTTTCCAAGATTCTTTGGAAGTTGCGAGAAACTTCTGCGTCCATTGTTGGCGTGATTTTATCGAGATATTCAATCACTTCAATTTCAGCGCCAAATCTGCCCCAAACTGAACCTAATTCTAAACCAATAACACCAGCTCCAATCACGATCATTTTGCTCGGAACTTTTTCTAAATCTAGCGCGCCAGTTGAAGAAACAATTATTTTTTCATCAATTTCAACACCCGGTAAATTTGTAACTTCTGAACCAGTTGCGATGATGAAATTTTTAGCAGAAATTTTTTCTTTAGAACCGTCAGCTTTTGTGATTTCAATTGTGTTTTTATCCAAAAATTTTGCCGCACCTTCAAGAGAAGTAACTTTGTTTTTCTTAAACAGACCAGCAATTCCGTTTGTCAGGCCAGTAACGATTTCATTTTTGTTGGAGATTAATTTTTTGACATCAATTTTTGGTTTAGAAATTGTAATTCCCAAATTTTCAAATTGATGATTTGCATCATGAAATTTATGCGAAACTTCCAAAAGTGCTTTTGAAGGAATGCAACCAACGTTTAAACAAGTTCCACCAAGTGTTTTGCGTTTTTCTACACATGCAGTTTTAAGCCCTAATTGTGCGGCACGAATTGCAGCAACATATCCACCCGGACCAGCTCCGATTACTACTACGTCAAAATTTTGTTCGCTCATATATTCTAAGATTTATTTAAATTATTTTTAAAGTTGGTTAATATCAAAAGACACTGCGAGAAATGTGTATAGTGTTGTGAAGATAATTTTACACATTTGTAGAAATTTATTATTCCTCTAGATCTTTCAGAATTTTTCTAATCTGTTTTTTTAGAACAGGAATATCCTCTTCAACAGTTGATTTTACTAGGTTTGGGTCAACATCAAAATAATCATGAATTATTTTATGTCGCATGCCAATTACTAAATTCCATTCAACTTCAGAGAATCTTTTTTGAAATTCTTTAGATAAATTATTGGCTGCTTCTCCAATGATTTCAATACATCTCTCAATCGCTCTTTCTGTTTTTTTTGTCTTTCCAATTTTTATCTTCGGAAAAAATTTCTATTTCTTTAATAGCGTCAAGGATGTGGTTTAAATAAACGGTTTGGTTTTTCATAAAGTGATGAGTTCTGAAAATATCTGGTTCTTCAAATGTTTATTTACTGCTTTGTCAGAAATAATTTGAACCTTTCTTCCTGTGGTTTTTTTTAAAGATTGTTCAAGCTTTACCAAAGTCATCAAAGATGTTTTGCTGCTAATTGCTGCAAGTAAGTCAACATCTGAGTTTTTCGTTTCTTCTCCACGCGCAACCGAGCCGAAAACGCGGATGTTAGACACGCCGTGTTTTGCAGCTATTTCGTAAATTTTTTCGCGGTTTTTTTGCAGAAACTCGAGAGTTTTCATATTTGTTAATTTTTCGGAAAAATGTTTGTTAGCTTATTCAAGTCGAAAATTTTTTTAAAACAAATAAATTTATTGCGGATGCGCGGTTTTATCCCGCGCGCAGCAATTCAAAAAAACCTAAATTCAAACGAAGTTTGAATTTAAATCACTCAATTTCTCTCGTAATCCAGCCGCCACCTAAAACACGGGAATCTTGATAAATTACGCAGGCTTGACCCGGTGTGATGGCGCGAGTTAGAGAATTCATTTCAACTTCAACTTCGCCATTTTCACCAATTTTTATTGTCGCATTTTCTTCTTCGTGATTTGAACGCAGGCGAACTTTTACCGAAATTTTTTGTGAAATATCAATGTCGTTCGCCAGCCAATTTAAATCACGAATTTTAAATTTTCGATTTTGTAAAAATTTTTCTTCACCAACAAAAACTATGTTTTCTTTAGGTTCAATTTTCACAACATAAAGTGGCTCAGGATAAGCAATTCCAATGCCGCGACGTTGACCTAAAGTGAAATTTATAATGCCAGAATGCTTGCCTAAAACTTTTTTAGTTTCGATGTGAACTAAATTTCCTTCTCTAAAAGCTGTCGGTCTATGACGACGAATTACCGATGCATAATCACCATTTGGCACAAAGCAAATATCTTGTGAATCAGGTTTGTTGGCAATCTCTAAACCCAGTCTTTGCGCTTGTTTGCGAGTTTCTTCTTTGGTGTTTTTGCCTAACGGAAATCTTAAAAAATCGAGTTGCTCTTCAGTTGTTGCAAATAAAAAATAACTTTGATCTTTGCTTTTATCGAAAGCTTTTAGAAGTTTTGTTTTTCCATCTTCTCCGATTTCGCGATCGACATAATGACCAGTTGCCAAAGCATCAGCGCCAAGGTCGCGTGCCACTTTAAGTAAGTCGCGAAATTTTACGGATTGATTGCATTTTACACAGGGAATTGGCGTTTCGCCTTGTAAATATGAATCAGCAAAATCATCAATTACCGATTGTTTAAACAGGTTTTGGTAATTCAAAATATAATGCGGAAAATCAAATTTTTCTGCCACTTTTTTGGCATCATAAATATCAGTTCCAGCGCAACAGGCGTTTTTCTTTTTTAGGGCGTCGCCCATATCATAAAGCTGCAAAGTAATTCCAATCACGTCATAACCTTGTTCTTTTAAAAGACAGGCAACAACAGAAGAATCAACGCCGCCCGACATAGCGACCACAATTTTTGTATCTTGATTTGGTTTATCAAAACCTAAAGAATTCATTATGCTAAATTTAAGATTTTAGATTTAATATTTATGTTTTAGAAAGCTTGCTTGATTGCAAAATTCTATATCAAAACTTCTTAAAACAAATAAATCTTTTATGACCGAATTCGCCAAATTAATTTTGCCAAATGGAAAAGAAATTAATTTACCAATCCGCAAAGCCACGATTGGTCAGGATGTAATTGACATTACGCAGCTTTACAAAGAAAGCGGCATGTTTACTTATGATCCCGGTTTTTTGGCAACAGCTTCATGTGAATCTAAAATTACATTTATTGATGGCGATCAAGGTGTATTGCGCCACTCTGGCTATTCAATTGAAGAATTAGCGAAAAAAAGTGAATATCTTGAAGTTGCATATTTGTTGTTAAATAAAGAATTACCAAATGCTGCGCAATATAAAGAATTTCGAAGTGGCATCATCAGAAATATGTTGGTTCACGAGCAAATTGGTATTCTTTATCGTGGCTTTCCAAGACGTGCCCATCCAATGGCAATCATGGTTGGTGCGGTTGCATCGCTTTCTGCTTTTTATCACGATTCAATGCACGTTCATGACACAGAAGGTCGCATGGATGTGGTTTATAAAATCATTTCTAAAATGCCGACATTGGCTGCGATGGCTTATAAATATTCAATCGGCGAGCCATTGATTTATCCAAATAAAGAATATGGGTTTGCGGAAAATCTTCTGCATATGCTTTTCGACAAGCCAAATCATCCGCATAAAGTTAGTCCGACAATTGCTAAAGCGATGGAAATGATTTTAGTTTTACATGCAGATCACGAACAAAATGCTTCAACTTCAACAGTTCGTTTAGCTGGTTCATCGGGTGCAAATCCATTTGCTTGTATTGGAGCTGGAATATCTTCACTCTGGGGTCCGGCGCATGGCGGGGCTAATGAAGAAGTTTTGGAAATGTTGCAAGAAATTGGAACTAAGGATCGCATTCCTGAATTTATTGCCCGCGCTAAAGATAAAAATGATTCGTTTCGTTTAATGGGTTTTGGTCACCGCGTTTACAAAAATTATGATCCGCGCGCCGCAGTTTTGAAAAAATCTTGCGATGAGGTTTTAGCTGAGCTTGGAATCAAGGATGATCCGCTTCTAGGCATTGCGATGGAACTTGAAAAAATCGCCTTAAACGATGAATATTTTGTTTCACGTAAACTTTTCCCGAATGTCGATTTCTATTCCGGAATTATTTACAAAGCACTCGGAATTCCAAGTAATTTATTCACCGTAATTTTTGCGATCGCGCGTTCAGCTGGTTGGATTTCTCAATGGAAAGAAATGATTGAAGATCCAGCTTTCAAAATTGGCAGACCTCGCCAACTCTACACTGGCGAAGTTAAACGCGATTATATTGATATTTCAAAAAGATGAATATCATTGATTTTATCTTATCAAAAGTCGTAAAAAAAGCTAAAACAGATCCCAATAAATTGGTGGCAAAAAAACCTGATGAGGATTTTACTCCTTATGTTTGTCACTTTGATCCTAATACCATTATAACCAAGAATGGCGAGCTTCTACAGATTATTCGCATCACCGGTTTTGGAAATAGTTCTGTTGCGGCGGAATTAATTTCTTTGCGTGACACGGTGCGCGATGCCATTACCGAAAATGTTTCTGACAATAAAGTTGCATTTTGGTTTAACACAATTCGTCGTAAGAAAAACATTACACCAAAAGGTGAGTTTAAGGATTTCTTTTCCAAAAAAGTAAATGATGCTTGGGTTGAATCAAATAAATGGGATGATCAATATGTGAATGAGCTTTACATTACAGTGATTGTAGAAGGTTTTGATACTTCAATTGTGAATTTGAATGCTTTCATTCGTTCATTTTCTTACTTCTCCACTAAATCATTGCATAGCAAGTTTTTACAAGAAGCGCATAAAAAATTATCTAAAATCACTGCCGATATTATTTCTAGTACTGAAGAATATGGTGCTAAACTTCTTGGTATCAACGCTTGGGATGGTATTTTATATTCCGAGCCAATGCGTTTCTTTGGAAAAATTATCAATCTTTATGAAGAGCGCTATCCGCTTTCGGCCAACGATATTTCCAATGATTTATCGAGTCATAAAGTTGCTTTTGGCGATCGCGAGTTGGAAGTTGTTGGTTATAAAAATAAAAATTTCGCCGCAATTTTATCGCTGAAAGAATATTTCGAAGTTTCTACAACTTCGCTCGATCGTATTTTGCAACTGCCTTTTGAATTTATTGTTACCCAATCTTTTGATTTTACTTTTTCCAAAAAAGATCTCGATCCTTACGAATATCAAAATTACATCCTGCAAGTTAGTGGCGATGAAGATTTTAGAACTTTAAGTGGAATAGCCGATTTTATTGAAAGTAAACGCGGCTTGCCAACTGATTATGGTAAATTACAAACTACGATAATGTTCATTAGTCATCAACGCGAAGAGCTTGAAAAGGACGTTAAATCAGCTTTGGAACAGTTTAATTCGCTTGGCTTTGTAATGATTCGTGAAGATATATTTTTAGAACATTGTTTCTGGTCGCAATTGCCGGGAAATTTCCGTTATTTACGTCGTCAAAAATTAATTAATACCAGAAAAATTGCCGGTTTTGCCGCGCTTCATAATTATCCGGCTGGATTAATCGGCGGCAATAAATGGGGACCAGCTGCAACAGTTTTTCGCACCGTTTTAAACACGCCTTATTTTTTCAATTTTCATGATGGAAATTTAGGGCATACTATAATTTTAGGGCCGCAAAGTTCGGGCAAAACGGTTTTGCTAAATTTCCTACTTTTGCAATCACGTCGCTTTGACAATAAACTTTATTATTTCGATTTAAGCGGCACTTCCAAAATTTTTATTAAAGCTTTAGGCGGCGGCTACTACAATATGGATTCTGATGCCAAGCCAACAGAATTTTTGCGACTAAATCCACTTTCATTGCCAAAAAATAGCGAAAACCAAACATTTTTAATCGATTTTTTTAGTAGTCTAATTCCAATTGCTGGCGATCCTATTTTAGAAACTGAAGCCAAATTTATTCCGCAAATTGTTGACCGCATTCTAACTTCTAACGCCAATAATATGGCGCTTGCAACTGAGGCTTTCAACACGCCGGAAACTCGCAAACTTTATGAAAAAATAAAAGTCTGGAGCGTCGGAAATGCTGGCTATGTTTTTGGATCTAAAGGCGAAATTAATTGGTTGGAACAAATTCTGGCATTTAATTTAACTGCAGTTTTTAACCAAAAAGAAATACTGATTCCGGTGGTGAATTATTTGCTCTATCGCATTGAAAATTTGCTGGATGGATCGCCTGCGATCATTGTTTTAAATGAGGCTTGGAATTTATTTGATAATCCGGTTGTGGGACCAAAATTTATCGATTTCTTAAATAAAGCGACGCTGAAAAATTGTGTCGTAATTATGACTTCAGAAAATATTCAAGGAGTTGCGGAGAGTAAATATACGATGGCAATCCAAAAGCAATTGGCGACAGAAATTTTCATGCCCAATCAAAATCCGCATCAATGTTATAAAAGTGTATTTGGTCTAAATGACGAAGAGTTTGAAATTGTGCGCATGATGGAAGATGATGAGCGCCATTTCCTGTTTAAGCATGGCAGCGATTCAGTAATTGCTTCAATTGATTTAGCAAAATTTGTTGAGATTTTAAAAATTTGTTCAGCTGATGAAACAACAATGCTTGCGGCGGAAGAGGTGATTGCCGCCAACTCAAATTCATCTAATTCCAATCCCGCTCCAACGGTTTGGTTGCCGCAGCTTTTTGAGATTTTAAGAGAGTTGGAAAAAGAAAGAATTGCCGAAGAAAAACAGCGAATCAAAGAATCTGATGCGGAAAGACGCAGATATTTGAAGCAGAAATTTGAAGATGGGCAGTAAATTTAGGATTTAAAGATTTTAATAATTTGGTATATTCATAAAAAAACTCGATGTCACCCTGAGCTTGTCGAAGGGTGATTCTAATCTCGATCCTGAATCACCCTTCGACAAGCTCAGGGTGACACATCCATTGCGTCTTAAGGGATGATATTCCTCTTAAGTCCCAAATAAATTACTCTGCTAATTTTTTCTTCAGCAGCTCATTAACCATTACTGGATTGGCTTGACCTTTTGATTCTTTCATAACTTGACCGACAAAAAATCCGAATAATTTATCTTTTCCTAAGCGATAATCAGTTACGAAATTTTCATTTTTAGCCATTACTTCATCAATAATTTTTTTAATCGCGGAAGTATCAGAAACTTGTTTAAAGCCTTTTAGTTCAACAACTTTCGCGGCGCTTTCGCCTGACTCAAACATTTCGTCCAAAACATCTTTGGCAATTTTTCCAGAAATTTCGCCGCTCTTAATTAAATCCAAAAGCTCAACTAAATTTTCGGCGCTGATTTTTAAATTTTCAAAATTAATTCCGGCTTTATTCATGCGACCAAACAGCTCAACTGTAAGCCAAGTTACGCAAATTTTTGGTTCATGTTTGGTAATTAATTTTTCAAAATAAAAAGAAATTTCGGTATCTGCGGTTAAAACTCCGGCATCATATTCCGGAATGCCAAATTCTTTTATGTAGCGTTCTTTTTTGGCGCTTGGAAGTTCAGGTAAAGATTTTCTGATTTCCTCAACATATTCTTGTGTAAGCACAAGTGGCGGTAAATCAGGATCTGGGAAATAGCGGTAATCCATGGCATCTTCTTTGCTGCGCATAGTTCTGGTATCGCCATTTATCGCATCAAAAAGACGAGTTTCTTGATCAATCTTTCCGCCATTTTCTAAAATTTCAACTTGGCGCGCCGCTTCAAATTCAATGGCGCGTGAGATGTTGCGCATGGAATTTAAATTTTTAATTTCGCAGCGCGTTCCCAATTTTTCTTCGCCAATTTTTCTAACTGAAACGTTAGCGTCGCAACGTAAATTCCCTTTTTCCATATCGCCGTCAGAAGTGCCGAGTGCGCGCAAAATTCCGCGAATTGTTTTTACATATTCTGATGCTTCAAACGGGCTTCTCATGTCAGGCTTGGAAACAATTTCCATTAGCGCAATTCCGGAGCGATTTAAATCAATTAATGTTGCAGTTGGATGTTGATCGTGAATCGATTTTCCTGCATCTTGTTCGAGGTGAATTCTTTCCACGTGAATGGTTTTTTTGGAGCCATCTTCAAGAGTAATTTCAACTTCGCCTTCGCCAACAATTGGGAAAAATAATTGTGAAATTTGATAACCTTGCGGCAAGTCAGGATAGAAATAATTTTTACGATCAAAAATTGAACGAAGATTAATTTGAGCATTAATTCCAAGCCCAGTTTTTACAGCTTGGCGAACGCATTCTTCGTTTAGCGTTGGCAACATTCCCGGCATTGCGGCATCAACCAGCGAAACTTGGCTGTTTTGCGACGCACCAAATTCAGTTGCCGCGCGTGAAAATAATTTTGATTCTGATGCAACTTGCGCGTGAATTTCGCAACCAACAACAAGTTCGTAATCGTTATTTTTACCTTTGATTATGTAAGTCATTTTAAATTAAGTTTTGATGAATAAGTATTTTTTATTCTAATTACATTCCGCTTGAGAGGTAGCGTTAGTTGGTGTGATTTGGTTTGATTTTAATGGGTGAAGTGAATATGAAATTAAGAAAATTGAGATGATAATCATTAAAGCTTGTAACCCGGCCAACAAGCTTTGAAAACAAGTAGATCTAGCAATTTTTTTGTGAGAATAAAGAGGATCTTTTTGTCCTTTTTCAAATCCTTTAGATACAAATATTTTTATCCAAAATGGGAGTCCATCTTTAAACTGCTCAAGTATTAAGTGAAAATTAATTTCTGTTTTGATTTCAATCCCATAACTATTTCCAGTTTTTTTAATTTCCTCAACTTCCTTAGAATAATTATCTAAAATACTTGGTAAAAATAGCTCGATACAACTTATTGTGCCGGACATATTTTTTACTACCAAAGAAAGATATTTTGAAATTACTCCAAAAAGCATCGATAAAGCTAGTGCGAATAAGGTGTAAGAAATTATGTGTGCAGGAATTATCAATGACATCCTATCGGAGTTGGATATAATAAGTGCAACTGTAGCTCCAACTCCCGCTAGTAACCACAAAGAGAATTTATCAATATTCGGTGAATTCAAATATATGCCGATGAGCATCTTTTTAGTAATCTCATATTCGGCATTTCTGCTATTTATTTGAGCCCAGCAATCTAGGTTTGTTTTAGGATCAATCATGATAAAGATTTCTTCTTTTGGTCAAAATACCTTGGTTAGATTTCATTCCGTATATTTCATCAACTGTCGGCAAGTTGTCGACAGTTTGTCGACAACTCATTTTTGAATAGTTGCTTTTTATTCTGTTGATATTGCCTCAAAGCCTTCTTGACCTTCCGCAGCTTCTTCCCCAGTTTCTGCATCATCCACATCTTTATTTCCGGTGTGAGCGATTCGGGCAACTGAAACTACGGTTTCGTCTTTGGTTTTAATTAAAGTTACGCCTTGGGTGTTGCGACCGGTAATTCTTACCGATCCAACTTCGGTTCTAATTAAAGTTCCTTTGTTGGTGATAATCATAACTTGGTCTTTGGCTTCAATTGGGAAGCTGGCAACTACGCAACCATTTCTTTTTGAAGTTACGATATTGGTAATTCCTGAACCGCCGCGATTGGTAATGCGATATTCATAAGCCGAAGATCTTTTGCCAAAACCATTTTCAGTCATAGTCAAAATAAATTCTTCATTCAAAGCCATAGCTTCGATTTTATCTTGCGGCAATTCAGCATTTTTAATTTGTGGAATTGCTTTTGGCTGTTCTAACAAATCTGTAGGCGGATTTTCTTGTAGACGTTTATTATGCAGCAAGGCTTCGCGCAGATTTAAGCGTTTTTCCAAATCAACGCTTAAATATTTTTCTTTTTCTTCCGAGCTTTCAATCGCATGTTTCAAAACTGACATTGCAATAACTTTATTGCTGGCATCGAGCTTGATTCCTCTAACGCCGGTTGAATTTCTGCTTTGGAAAATTCTTAGTTTTTCAACTGGAAAGCGAATGCATTTTCCATCTTTAGTAGAAAGTAAAATATCATCTTTTTGGGTGCATAAATTCACACCAATCAAGGCTTCATCGCCTTCCAATTTCATAGCGATTTTTCCGCTGGAGCGAATATCGACAAATTGATCCATTGAGTTGCGACGAATATCACCGTTGGAAGTGGCAAAAATTATGCTCAAATCTTTCCAGCTTTCTTCATTTTCTGGAAGTGCCAAAATTGTGCTGATTTTTTCATCTTGTTCTAATGGCAAAAGATTTACCAAAGCGCGTCCGCGAGCTTGCGGATTGCCCAAAGGAAGTTTGTAAGTTTTTAATTTATAAACTTTTCCTTTGCTGGAGAAAAATAAAATCGGCGTGTGCGTATTGGTTACGAAAATGTCAGTTGCAATATCTTCTTCGCGAACATCCATCGCGCTGCGGCCTTTGCCACCGCGCTTTTGCGTGCGATAAGCGTTTAGAGCAACACGTTTGATATAGCCATTCATTGTACCTACAACGACCATATCTTCTTTTGGAATTAGATCTTCGATATCAACTTCATATTCGCTGTCTTCGATGATTGATTTTCTAGGAGTTGCAAATTGATCTTTGATTTCGATTAATTCTTTTTTGACTAATTCCATCAGTTTCACGCGGTCAGCAAGAAGTTCCAAATAACCTGAAATTTCAGCGGCTAAAATTCTTAATTCATCATTGATTTTACCCATTTCCAAGCCAGTCAAACGAGCTAATCTCATTTCTAAAATTGCTTTTGCTTGAATTTCAGTGAAATAGAATTTACCATCTTTGATAACGTTTCCTTTATCCTGAACCAGCTTGATTATTGCTTCAACGGTGTGGGACGGCCAGCTTTTTGCGAGTAATTTTTCTTTGGCTTCGGCAGCGTCTTGCGATTTTTTGATCAACTCAACAATCTCGTCGATATTAGCAACCGCAACAGCCAAGCCAATTAAGATGTGGGTTTTGTCACGCGCTTTATTCAACAAGAAATTAGTTCTGCGAATTGTAACTTCTTCACGGAAAGCCGAGAAAATTTTAATAACATCGAGAATGCCCATCAATTGAGGTTTGCCGTGATTTAGCGCCAACATGTTGACGCTGAAATTGCATTGCAATTCTGTGAAACTGTAAAGTTGATTGATGATAACTTCTTCCATGGCATCGCGTCTAAGCTCAATAACCACGCGGATTCCATCGCGATCAGATTCATCGCGCAGATCAGTAATTCCCTCAATTTTTTTCTCTTTAACTAAGTCAGCAATTTTTTCTACAAGCTTGGCTTTGTTAACTTGATAAGGAATTTCTTCGATGATAATCGCAACTTTACCACCAGTTTTTTTCTCGATTTTGTGTTTGCCGCGCATTACTACAGAACCTCGTCCCATGCGGGCTGCCGAGTCGTAACCGGAGCGTCCTAAAATAATACCGCCGGTTGGAAAATCAGGGCCCGGAACAATTTTAATAATATCTTCAATCGCAATTTCATTGTTATCGATATATGCCAAACAAGCATCAATAACTTCGCCCAAATTATGTGGCGGAATGTTAGTTGCCATACCAACAGCAATACCGCTCGAACCATTCACAAGTAGGTTTGGAAAACGTGCCGGTAAAACTTTTGGTTCTCTTTCAGAGCCGTCATAATTGGGAATAAAATCGACAGTATCTTTGTCGAGATCTTCCAATAAAGTGTGAGAAATTTTTTCTAAACGCGACTCAGTGTAACGCATTGCAGCCGCTGGATCGTCATCGATTGAACCGAAATTACCTTGCCCGTCAATCAATGGCACGCGCATGGAGAAATCTTGCGCCATACGAACTAAAGATTCATAAATTGCAGAATCGCCATGCGGGTGATATTTACCCATCACTTCACCGACAATTCTCGCCGATTTTTTAAATGGTTTATTATAATCATAACTACCTTCATGCATGGCAAATAAAATGCGGCGATGCACAGGTTTCAATCCATCGCAAGCATCTGGAATAGCGCGGGCTACGATCACGCTCATGGCATAATCGAGGTAAGATTTTTTCATTTCAGTAACTAGAGAAACAGACTGAATATCTTTGCCAGTGGCAACTTGGATAATGTTTTGAGTAGTCATTTTGAGATTTTTTTAAGAAAAGATTTGTGGCTTTAAAATAGACTGTAATTTTACGAACTGCTTTCATGCGACGCAAGATTTTTATTTGCTTATCGCTTATGTGGTTTGTAGTTTTAAAATATTCTTAAAATCAAATTTCAAAATTTATGAAAATAGGCGTAACTGGAGTCACCGGTCGTATGGGTCGAACCATTGCCACTCTTGTTTTACAAGATTCTGTGGTTGAACTTGCTTCGGCTTTAGTCCGTCAAGGCGGCGGGCAAGAAGGTGGAGATTTGGGAGAATTTTTAGGTTTTGAAAAAAATGGCGGCAAATTAATTTCTAATATTGACCAGTTTATCCAAAGCTGTGACGCAATTATTGATTTTTCTTCGCCGAACTTAAGTTTGGAAATGGCGCAAAAATGCGCAGAAAATAAAAAAGTTTTGGTTTGCGGAACCACAGGATTTTCTGACTCCGAAAAACAACAATTCGCTTCATTTGCCAAAGACGCAGTAATTATCTGGTCTTCCAACATGTCTCTTGGAGTTAACCTTTTGATAAATCTGGCTGAAAAAGTTGCAGGAATTTTGCATGAAGATTTTGATATTGAAATTCTTGAAATGCATCACAACAACAAAGTTGACTCGCCTTCTGGAACCGCTTTATCACTTGGCGCAGCAGTTGCAAAAGGTCGCGGGGTAGATTTAAAAACTGTTGGAAATATGGCGCGAGTCGGAAAAGAAGCCAAGCGTCAAAAAGGTGAAATCGGCTTTGCAGCTTTGCGCGGCGGCGATGTAATTGGAGATCATACTGTAATTTTTGCTGGAGACGGGGAACGTGTTGAATTAATTCATAAAGCTTCAAATCGCGATATTTTTGCCAAAGGCGCAATTCGTGCTGCAATTTGGGGAAGTGCTAAAAATCCGGGATTTTACTCAATGCGTGACGTATTGAATTAAATCTATAATCACCTAAAAAATGTTCAAATATCTTTCTGAATTACTTACAGCCATATCCATGGACATGGATTTGCTCGACATCATGTTGATAGTTAACATTCCGTTTTTTGTGGCGCAGTTAATGTGGAGTAGAAAATCACTTTCGGTATATAGTTTTATTGGAGGAGTTCTGTTTTTATACTTAGTTTGCGATTATGCTATAAACCAGATCATAAATTCAGAAATTTTCCAAGATCTTGCCTCAGGAAACATTATTGGATTAATCGGATTTTTCTCAGTTTTGATTTCTTTTGCTATTGGCATTAAGACCAAATTAACCGTCTTATTTTTTAAGGAAAAAGAATATCCTTTTCGCGCTAGTGTTGCCGTGACTATTTCTGGCTGCTTCGCGGTTTACGTTTCGATGTTTGTTGTAAGTGCGATATTGGCAGTTATTTGGTAGGCTATTAATTTATAACCACTGAAATCAAGAAGCGATGACTCTCATTAACAATTTCTCAAACAAGATCGAAGAGATTTTTTTGCAAAAAAATATACCAAAAAGAATTGCAGTTGCAGTTTCTGGAGGTGCGGATTCTCTAGCTTTAACTTTGTTGCTTTCTGTATTTTGTCAGAAAAATAATATTGAATTATTCGCTGTCACAATTGATCACAAAATGCGCCAAGATTCATCAAGAGAAGCTTTGAATCTTAACAAAATCTTAAAAAAGAAAAAAATTTCTCACCAGATTTTAGAAATTAATTCTATAAATATTCCAAAAACTAATATTGAATCTAAGCTTCGCGAAGCAAGATATGAGATGCTTTATGAGTTTTGTATTAAGAATGAAATCGGGTTTTTATTTTTAGGTCATCAACTCGAAGATGTGGCAGAAAATTTTTTGATTCGACTGTTTCGTGGTAGTGGTTTGGATGGATTATCAACAATTGCAGAAGTTTCTAACCTCAAGAAAATCAAGCTTGTAAGACCGCTTTTGAATTTTGAAAAAGATGAATTAAAAAAATTTTTAAAAAGTAAAAAAGTCGAATGGTTTGAAGATGAAACTAATTTGGATGAGAAATTTTTACGCAATAAAATAAGAAACTTTTTTGCAACTTTTGAAGATAAAAACTTGATTCAAGAAAGAATCAAAAATGCTGCCGACGAAATTACGATTACACGAGATTTATTTAATGATTTGATGCTTTGCGAAGCTAGGAAAATACTCGAGTTTGGCAAGGCAGGATTTTTTTTATTAGACTTAGAAAAATTCAGAAAAATCGAAAGCAAAATTGCCTTAAAAATTTTGGCTTTAGTGGCGATGGAAGTTGCTAGAAAAAATTACAAACCGCGACTGAAAGAGTTAAAACTTTTTTATGAATATTTATTGGAAAATAAAAAAATAAAACCGCGGAATTTTTATGGATGCAAAGCTCAACAATATGATGCAAAGCGTGTAATTATCGAATGCCAAAAAGAAGAGCAGAATTTTTATTTTCGGACAGTTTTAGGTAAAATTTTTGAATGCAACTTGGTATAACTTCAAGCCGCTTTCAGTTTTTTGCTTTTTCTCTTAATCAACCACAAAGAAATTCCTGTGATTGAAAAAAGTAACGGCAAAAATCCGGTCAAAAACACCGTAATTTTCCACAAATATCCCAATCCTTCACCGGCATGAATTGAATGTTGCCAAGCGATTATTTTTTCTCCTAAAGAATAATTTTTTGGATCGCGAACTTCCAAAATTCTTTGCCAATATTGATCGATAAAAACCGTAATAACTGGTTCGCCATCTTCATAATTTTTTGGTACAAAATTTACTCGAAAAGGCTGCTCTGGTTTCGTCGGAAAATTTATTGAAAGTAACTTATCATCACTTGAAACTTTTTGTGCAGCAAGGTCTGCTATTTCATCGATTGTCAAGAAGCTTGAACCCGAATCAATTGCCATTTCAGTGGCGCTTTTCTTTAAATCCTTGCCTGGAAAAATTGCTAAAATTGTTGCGGTGGTTTGTGGTGTGAAGGCCAAATAAACTCCGGCGAAGCTGGTGATGAAAATTATGATTGATGCCCAAAAGCCAATGGCGCTGTGTAAGTCGCGATGAAATTGTTTGCCGGTTGAACTGAATTTAAAAGTCATGGCGCGTTTAAAGGTGATTTTTTTCGGCCACCAAATAACTAATCCGCTAATTATCATGAGCAACATTACCAAGCCAAAAGTGCCGACAATATTTTTGCCGGTTTGTCCCGGAATAAAAAGGCTGGAGTGGAATTTTTTGAGGTTTTTAAAAAAGTCAGTTTCGGGATTTGTTACTTCTGCAACTTCAAGGGAAACTGGATCAACCGCAACTTCAAAAATTGATTTTTCTTCTTCAATTTTTTTGGTTAAACGAACAACTGCCGGTGATTTTTCTGCGATTGGTAATTTAATAAAATTTACCTTAGAGCCTTCTGGAACGTGAGTTAAGGCTGAAATAATTATTTTGCTCGGTGCTTGAATTTTACCACTTGCAAAAACATGTTTTGCGTGAAGTTGGTAATTAGAAATTTCATGCTGAAAAACCATCATTAAACCCGTAATTCCCTGTAATACCAAGGGAATGCAAAGAGTTATGGCGAGATAAAGATGAAGTTTTTTTAGAATCTTTCTCATGAAATTAAGATTTTTTGAGTAATTGAAAGTATAAATTTTTAGTTTGGTATAGTACCAAAAACATTCGTTTAAGCTGCTTTCCCTACTTCGGTTCGGTTACAAACCCAACATTCGCCAATCCAAATCTTTGCGCTATTGCTAAAACTTTACTTACTTTGCCGTAAGAAACATCAACATCAGCACGGATGTGAATTGGTTGTTTCGGATTATCTTTAGCAGTGATTTCTAGTTTTCTTTCCAATTCATCAGCCGAAATTGGTGCGTCATCTATAAAATATTGACCTGATTTATTTACAGAGATTGTGAGAGTTTTTTGTTCGCTAATTTGGGCCGCAGTTTCTGACGGTAAATTAAGTTTAATGGCGCTGTTTAACATTGGTGCTGTAACCAAGAAAATCACCAGCAATACCAACATTACATCAACAAGTGGAGTGGTGTTTATTTCAGCAAGTGGCGCTTGTAAATCTTCGCGATCAAAAGGACTTTGCATGAATTAGTGTTTTTGAGTTTCGTTAGATAGATAAACAGTCATCTGTTCAGCAATATGGCGCAGATTTTGTACTAAAAGGCGATTTAGACGAACAAAACTATTGTAAGCTAAAACTGCCGGAATTGCGGCAAAAAGACCAATTGCTGTTGCGATTAAAGCTTCGCCCATTGGACCTGCAACAACTGAAAGTCCGGCATTTCCTTGCGCGGCAATGCTTTGAAGAGCATTGTAAATTCCCCAAACCGTTCCGAATAATCCGATGAATGGTGATGAGCTGCCGATAGACGCCAGAACAGTTAGGCCTTTGTCGAGGTTAATTCTGGTTTTATCTAAAACCTGCAATAAATGCATGGTTAAAATTTCTTTCTTAGCTTCGTGAGTATTGTATTGCGGAAGGATTGGTTCGAGTTTTTTTACTTCAATCAATAAATCATTGACGCTGCCCTCAACATTTTGCAAATTTTTGTGGGTCGGCCAGTCTTTAATATTTACGTAAGTATCGTGAAATTTTTGAAATGCTTTGTGTTCTTGGCGCAGCTTTAAAGCTTTCCAGAAAATTAAATACCAGCTGGCAAAAGACATTGCCAAAAGTAGCAAGAAAACTGCAATTAAAACAGAGTTTCCTTGAGCAAACACGTGAACGAAATTCATTTTTTAAAACCTTAAATCATTTTGAAATCAACGGGAACAACCACACTCGCCTGAACAAATTCTCCACCGCGACGCGCTGGAACAAATTTCCATTGTCGAACCGCTTCAAGAGCTGCTTCATCTAAAGCGCTGAAACCACTCGAATGATAAACTTGCACTGTAGCTGGCGTGCCATCTGCTTTTACAATAACGTTAAGCATAACTTTGCCTTGAATGCCTTTGCGTTTTGCGGCTTGTGGATAATACGGGGCAGGGTTGTTTAAATAAGCAGCGTCAAAAACCGGATCAGTTTCGGCAGATTTTGTTGCAGTTGCATTTTGATCAACGCGACCAGAAGTTTCTTTTCCGGCTAATTTATTTTTTTCGGCTTTGCTTTCAGATTTTTCAACTTTGTCATTTTTCTTTTGTTTTAGAACATTTTCGCTTTCAACATTTAGTGCAATTTTTTTGTGAGAAACATTTTCATTTTTTTTATCAGAAGCAGAAGGTGCTACAAAACTTACTTGAATTGCTTGCTGATTAATAACGATCGGATTCGATGGCATCATTGACCAAACTGCAATTGAACCATGTACAAAAGCGGCGGCAATTAGTGCAATAAAATGTGAATTTTGTGAGTTTAGAAAACTGATTTTCATAAATTAAAATAAATTAGAGCGGTAGAATAGTTTTTACGAAAACGATAGTCAATATCATGATTTAATAAAATTTATAAAAGCACATTTTTATGCTGAACTTAATACGCGCAATAAAACTTGATGAGTTTGAAATTCTAGAAATGAAGATTGGTTTGGAGAATTTTTCTGAAATTTAATGTTTGATTAAGCGCATCAGCATTTCAGATAATATCAAAAGTGATATTAAAAATGCTTTGTGTAATTTTTATACGAAGCAGATTATATGCCAAAAAGACAAAGTTGGTTGCAGGAGTTTGCTGCCGGAGTATGAATTTGTGTTTTGGTATATTCTTCGCGTAAAACCCCGCCATTACATAACTCTTACAATATAACTAATGAAAATTGCTAACGCACAGATTGATTTTTATATCCAAAAAATTGCCCAGGAAAAAGTTGCCGGATGCTTGGTATTTGGACCTGAAACATCGGTTGTAAATTATAGATTTGATATGATTTCTAAGAAGATTTTACCAGATTTGTCCGATCCATTTATGGTCACAAACCTAAGCAAAGAGCGTCTTTCGGAAGATAAAGGAATTTTAGCTGACGAGTTTTTTTCTTACTCAATGTTGGGCGGAAGAAAATTAATTTTGATGAAAGATGTTGATATTGCTGCCGGTACGGCACTTAAGATTCTTTTTGAAGATCGTGATTTTGCTAAAAAAAGTGATAATTTTATTTTGATTCAAGCCGGCGACTTGGATAAATCATCTCCTCTGCGTAAGGCTGCGGAAGATAATCCAAATTTCGCAGTAATCGCTTGTTACGAAGATGATGAGCGTGTAATTAAAAAATTTATTGAAAATGAATTAGCATCAAAGCAAGTAAAATCAAGCTCTCAGACCATTGACTTATTAATAGAAAAGTTCGGAAAAAATCGCCAAATCATTCTGTCCGAACTCGAAAAAATCACTGTTTTTCTAGGTGAAAACAAGGTTTTAACAACAGAGCTTGCAGATAAGCTGACAGCCTCTGAAGGTGAAATTACAGCTAATGAATTTGTGATGAATTTTGCAGCACAAAAATTTGATATCGCATTACAACAAACAGAAAAACTTTTTAAAGATGGTTTTGAACCTATTACTTTGATTCGTTTTCTCTCAAATTACCTTCAAAAGCTTTATCACTGTAGAATTAAAACCGAATTAGGTAAGGAAAATTTTGAAGAAGTTGTGAAGTCGCAACGTCTTTTTTTTAAAACAGAAATCGAATTTCGGAAGCATTTGACGAGTCTTCCATTGCAGTTTTTAATCAAAAATTTACAGGAATTAGCAGAATTGGAGATAAATATTAAAAAAGGCATAATGCCAGGAAAGCTTGTGTTTACTGCTTTCGTACAAAATTGTTTGAGAAAAAATAAAAATATTTAACAAATATTGATTTGCCTGCTTGACAAAAGAAAAGTTGGACCTAAATTGCGCCGCTCCTTCGGAAATGACTTTCTGAATTTTTCCCTGATTTTTGAAAAGAAATTCAAATCAGCTTAACCGCTGAAGACAAATTTCTTTTGCCAAAAATCTAGTTGTTTTACATCGTGAATAGTCGCGTTTATACTTTTAGAAAAAAGTAATTTTTAAGAAAAACTAAGGCGATAGTCCGCATGGACTATCTTTTAGATGTTTTCGTTAATTCTAGCGGCAGAAATGTCGCGAGTTTTATGTCAGCAAAAAAAAGATTCAGTCAGAACAAATTCTCAACTTGAGAGTTTGATCCTGGCTCAGAACGAACGCTGGCGGTATGCTTAACACATGCAAGTCGAACGGATATAGCAATATATTAGTGGCAAACGGGTGAGGAATGTAGAGGAATCTCCCCAGCAGTAAGGAATAACTTTGGGAAACCAAAGCTAATGCCATATATCACCGATTTATCGGGAAAGATTTATCGCTGTTGGATGAGCCTCTATCGGATTAGCTAGTTGGTGGGGTAATGGCCTACCAAGGCAATGATCCGTAGCTGGTCTTAGAGGATGATCAGCCACACTGGAACTGAGACACGGTCCAGACTCCTACGGGAGGCAGCAGTGGGGAATATTGGACAATGGGCGCAAGCCTGATCCAGCAATACCGCGTGAGTGATGACGGTCTTCGGATTGTAAAGCTCTTTTAGTGAGGAAGATAATGACGGTACTCACAGAAAAAGCACCGGCAAACTTCGTGCCAGCAGCCGCGGTAATACGAAGGGTGCTAGCGTTGTTCGGAATTATTGGGCGTAAAGCGTACGTAGGCGGTTTGGTAAGTCAATTGTGAAAGCCCTAAGCTCAACTTAGGAACTGCAATCGAAACTGCCTTACTTGAGTTTGGTCGGGGATGGTGGAATTTCTAGTGTAGGGGTGAAATCCGTAGATATTAGAAGGAATATCGGTGGCGAAGGCGACCATCTAGGCCAATACTGACGCTGAGGTACGAAAGCGTGGGGAGCAAACAGGATTAGATACCCTGGTAGTCCACGCAGTAAACGATGAGTGCTAGTTGTCGGGACTTTGGGTCTCGGTGGCGAAGTTAACACGATAAGCACTCCGCCTGGGGACTACGGTCGCAAGACTAAAACTCAAAGGAATTGACGGGGACCCGCACAAGCAGTGGAGCATGTGGTT
>Ga0214919_10000211_pt1 | contig 101045 bp, 124 predicted proteins | sample LL1503_MetaG_FD_177994 | JGI IMG/M metagenome (GOLD analysis project Ga0214919, IMG submission 177994) | Freshwater microbial communities from Lake Lanier, Atlanta, Georgia, United States - LL-1503 | ecosystem: Environmental > Aquatic > Freshwater > Lake | place: USA: Georgia | collected...
CAGTAGTGGAAGAACCAGTAGTGGAAGAACCAGTAGTGGAAGAACCAGTAGTGGAAGAACCAGTAGTGGAAGAACCAGTAGTGGAAGAACCAGTAGTGGAAGAACCAGTAGTGGAAGAACCAGTAGTGGAAGAACCAGTAGTTACCACTACGCCTACACCAGAAGGATAATATGGCAGTTACAGGAAGCATCACAACTAGATTCATAGATGAGAAAGGTGTCGATCTTGGAAAGACCTTGATCGAGAAGGACTACCTCATATCCGTATACCCAAATCTACTAAACCAATTCGATACTCCCATGCTGATGACTTGGGGAAGAAATGGTAGTGGTCAATTGGGCGATAATACCTTTACACAAAAAGATTCACCAGTACAGACAATTGCTTATGGTGCAAATTGGAAACAGGTGTCTGGTGGATATGGATATATTGCAGCAATAAAAACTGATGGAACTCTTTGGTGCTGGGGGTCCAATTCATACGGACAATTAGGTGATAACACAGTAACTTCAAGATCATCTCCAGTCCAAACAGTAACTTTTGGCACAAATTGGAAAAGTGTTGCTTCTGGAAGGTTTCATACAGCAGCAATAAAAACTGATGGCACTTTGTGGATGTGGGGTAGAAACTCAAATGGTAGATTAGGTGATAATACAGCAACAAATAGATCATCGCCAGTCCAAACAGTTGCTTTTGGAACAAACTGGAAACAAGTTGCTTGTGGACATTTTCATACAACATCTGTAAAAAATGACGGAACGCTTTGGCTTTGGGGAAATAATGGATATGGGCAATTAGGAGACAACACAGTTACGGCAAGAAGTTCTCCAGTTCAAACAATAACTTTTGGAACTAATTGGAGTTCGGTTTCTGCTAATCATCAAACAGCAGCAGTCAAAATGGATGGAACTTTATGGCTTTGGGGTAGAAATTACCAAGGACAGCTTGGTGACAATACTGCAACAAATAAATCATCGCCAGTTCAAACGGTAGCCTTCGGCACAAATTGGAAGCAAGTTTCTTGTGGATCATCTTACACATCGTGTGTAAAAAATGATGGCACACTTTGGCTTTGGGGGTACAACAATAGTTGTCAACTAGGAGACAATACTGCGACAAATAGAAGCTCTCCAGTTCAAACAATTGCTTATGGAACAAATTGGAAACAAGTTTGTGCTACTCCTATGGGACTCTTTATATCATTTGGATATCATACAGTAGCTACAAAGACAGATGGAACTCTTTGGACTTGGGGATATAATCCCGATGGGAGACTTGGCGACAACACAACAACAAACAGATCGTCACCAGTACAAACTATTTTATATGGACAAAACTGGAAAAGTATATCATGTGGATATGGATTTACAGCAGCAATAAAGGACGGTGACTTTTGATCATACAGATAGAAAATTTCTACAACACGCAAAATCTATATGAAGTGGTAAAAGACCTCCAGTTCAAGGAGAACACTTACGGAGAAGAAATCGTAGACTTCAACCTAGTTCCAGAAAACCTGCACAAAGTCTTTGGCGAAATCCTCAATCAAGAAGTTGTCATCACGAAGGATTCTGGAGTGCTGAGGAAACCATTCGAGAACATACACTTCGAAAGTTTCAACCAGAACAGCCTTTGGGTCTGCGTCATACCACTTGAGAAGACCACATTCAAACTGCACAGACACAAGGAAAAGAACTACTCCAATGTAATGCAGGTGCAGGAAGAACTGCAAGGATTCATAAAGGAAAACTGCTTCGACAAGGAAAAATGGAATGACTCAGCCACATTTGAACTGAATGAAGGCGACATGGTGATGTTTAAGCCTTTTTTGTGGCACTCAATTTCCAAGAATCTTGTGAAGGTTTTCTATCTGGAGGCATATGGCAACACCATTTAGATTCAAGAATGCCGATAATACTACAGTAGATTTCGAAGACTATTATGTTCGTGCTGATTATTTCAGAAGCGGGAATCTGTGGATTTGGGGATATAATTTTTACGGTCAGATTGGCGATAATACAACTGCAAGCAAATCATCTCCAGTACAGACAATTGCTTGGGGATCAAACTGGAAAGAAATTTCTTCTAGTCAGTATTTCACAGTAGCGATAAAGACAGACGGTACTTTGTGGTGTTGGGGTATTAACAACAACGGAAATCTTGGTGACAACACAATTGTAAACAAACAATCACCAGTTCAAACATGTACCTTTGGTACAAACTGGAAGGAAGTTTCCTCTACTGATTCAGTAGCAGCAGCAATAAAGACAGATGGTACTTTGTGGTGTTGGGGATATAATGGTGGAGCAATTGGCGACAATACAACAACACCTAGATCGTCACCAGTTCAAACATGTACCTTTGGTACAAACTGGAAACAAGTTGCTTGTGGAACTCAACATGTAACAGCTATAAAGACAGATGGTACATTGTGGTGTTGGGGAACAAATTATCCTTACGGTCAATTGGGCGACAATACAAGTATACCAAGAAGTTCACCTGTTCAAACAATTACTTTTGGCACAAATTGGAAGCAAGTTTCTTGTGGAGTTGGAAGCACAGCAGCAATAAAGACAGATGGTACATTGTGGTGTTGGGGAAGAGGAGATTATGGTCAATTAGGCGACAATACATCAGTAAATAGATCATCTCCAGTTCAAACAATTGCAGGTGGTACAAACTGGAAACAAGTTTCTGCTGGATATGAACACACAGCAGCAATAAAAAACGATGGTACACTATGGCTTTGGGGATATAATTACAAGGGTCAACTAGGAGATAATACTACATTATTCAGAAGTTCACCAGTTCAAACAATTGCCAGAGGCACAAATTGGAAACAAGTTTCTTGTGGTGGAGCAACCACAGCAATAAAGACAGACGGAACTTTGTGGGTTTGGGGAAGAAATGCTTATGGTCAATTGGGTGACAACACAAGAACAGATAGAAGCTCTCCAGTGCAAACTATAATGTATGGAACAAACTGGCAAAAAACTACTGGTAAAGTGTATAACACAGCAGCGATACAATACCAAGATGACTATCAATAGGGAATGTGGAGATTGCAATGCCTGTTGCATCTGGCTAAAAGGCGAATCCTACAGCCACGAATTTGGTGGAGGAAAACCATGCCATTTCCTCAAAGGAAATTGCTCAATATACGAAACCAGACCAGAAGTCTGCAAAACCTACCAGTGTGCTTGGCTCCAAGGTCTTTTCTCCGAAAACCTCAAACCAGACAAGTCAAAAGTAATCATATCAGTCGAAAACTGGAGCAAAGGTCAATTCCTCAGAGCCATGGAAATGGGCAAGAAAATGGATGATGATGTCCTGATAGAAATCCAAACATTCTGCCAAACACACAACTGCCCAGCAATAATCCAATATGACGGCAAAATCTTCATAAATGGACCAGATGAATTCATAAAAGAAAAAACCACATAATCCATATCTCAGTCTGCCTAACATATAGACGCAAATCCAATCCATATCTCAGTCTGGCGAACATATAGAAACAAATTTGCCAAAATCAACCCTCCTATCTTATAATAATAACAAGGACAATTACGAAAGAATTAGTCATTACAACAAGGACAAATATGAAGATCAATATTGGCGGTGGACTAAAAAGATTTGATGGATTCGTAAATGTAGACGCAGATCCAAACACCAAACCAGAATACCTCCACAACCTAGAAACAGAAAAACTTCCATTCGAAGACAGCACAGTAGAGGAAGTCAAAGCACACCATATCCTAGAACATATTCATGATTTGGGTCATGTCATAAAAGAAATATATCGAGTATGCAAAAATGGTGCAGTAGTAGACATAGCTTTCCCACACCACTTTGCAAGGAACTTCTTTGGGGATTATACCCACTGTCGTGCTTTGACTGTAGAAATGTTCAAACAATTTAGCAAGAAATACTGCCTTTGGCACCAAGAAACCTATGGAAGTTCAAGCGGACATGCCATCACTCACAATGTTGACTTTGAAGTTTTGGACTACAACTATTCAATCCATGCAGACTATGCCCAACTTGAAGCTGAAGGCAAATATGAGGAAATCGCAAGATATGCAGAACACCTTGTAAATGTTTATCAAGATGTTTTTATCAAATTAATAGTTATAAAGGAATAACACATGAAAAAAGAAGAAAATGTTGGTGTTAATGATCTTGAGCCATTCGTAATGACACTCAAGAATTTAGGTGCAAAGAGTCTTGCCAAACAAGTGCTTGATGTGTTTGCTAAAAACGCTTTCTCGTTTGAGCAACAAGATAACATCAGTAAATGCTATTTCAAACTGCAACATTACGAAGAAGCCATAAAGCATGGTGAAAAGGCACTTGTAAACGCACACAGCCCACAACTGATGTATGTGACTAGGTTCAATCTAATAAATCTTTATAATCACAACAACGAACCCGAAAAGGCATTGACCTACATCAATGCTAATGAAAAGCTGATTCCGATGGATTATGATTTGCAACTGGAAAAAGCATATGCTCTATTCCTTTCAAACAGGAAAACAGAAGCTGAAGAAATATTACACCATGTTCTTGCTAATTATAAAGAACTTCCAGAAGAAACCGCACTCAAAATCAAATTCAATCTTGGCACATATTACCTTTACAGAGATAAATTCCAAGAAGGATTGAGGCACTTTATTCTTGATGGTGCAAAGATGAGATTGTGGAACTGCGAGACAATTTTCTCAAGGAACAAGAAGTTAAATCTTCCTTTCTGGGAAGGTTCTCCAGATGTTAAAAATTTGGTAATTTATGCAGAAGCGGGAAGTGGAGACGAGATCATTAACATAAGGTTCATGAAGCATCTCAAGGAAAGAGGAATTAATGCTTATTGGTATGCAGTTTGGCACAAGGAAGAATGGAAGAATGAAAGAAAAGGACTTCTTGAGATATTTAAGAATAGTGGATTCCCTGTAATTACGAATTTGGAAGAATTGAAGGATATTCCAGACTTAAAGTGGACATATTCAATGCATCTTCCTATCTATCTAAATCTTGAGTATAAAGACCTATGGGATAAGCCCTATATTTCGTCTTCTAAGGAATACGATGATAAGTGCAAGTTAGATGGAAAGTCGCCAAAAATAGGCATCAGGTGGGCTGGTTCACCTTTATATGATCATGATTTGCATCGTTCTTATCCTGTTAAAGAGTTATATGAAGTTTTGAAAGATGTGGATGGAACATTTTATAGCTTACAGAGGGATGATAATCTTGAGCAAATCAAGGATTTCCCCAATTTGATTGATTTATCTGAAAAAATGGATTCTTTTCAAGAGACTTTGGGCTTTATTAAAAATCTTGATTTTGTTATAACAAGTTGCACTTCTATAGCACATTTGGCAGCAAGTTTTGGGAAGGAAGTATTTATAATGGTTCCAATTTCTGCTTATTATGTTTGGAGTCATAGTGGTGACAAGTCTCCTTGGTATGGTGACAATGTCACACTTCTGAGGCAGGAAAAGCCAAGATGTTGGAAAGCACCATTGGAGAAATTAAGGAAGATATTGATTGAGAAAAAACTTTTAAAGCAGTAAATATGATATATTTACTGAAGGATTTATTATGCTGATCCTAGAAAAGTTGGACAAACCATTTGAGAAAATTAAAGCTCGTGAATCAATTGTTTTCACTTGTGATTATTGTGGAGATGAGTCTAATAAAAAAAAATATAGTTATGTGAATTCTCGTAAAATAATTGAAAAAGATTGCTGTTCCAACAGAGTCTGTGTAGCAAAAAAAATTAAAGAATCTAATTTAAAAGTACATGGTGTTGAATATAACTTTCAAAGAAAAGATATAATAAATAAAATCAAAGATACTTGCATGAAAAAATTTGGTGTTGAACATGCAAGTAAATTATCGGAAACACAAGAAAAAAAGAAACAAACAAATTTAAAAAAATATGGATACGAACATGTTTCTTCCTCACCAGAAATCAAAGAAAAAGTAAAACAAACATGCTTGGAAAGATTTGGTGTCGAATATTCTTTGCAATCACCAGAAGTTAAAGAAAAATCAAGACAAACTAATATTGAAAAATATGGACATGAACATGCCATGCAATCCCCAGAAATATTAGAAAAAACTAGACAAACAAACATTGAAAAATATGGTGTTGAGTATCAAATAAGTTCTTTGGAAACAAGAGAAAAAATAAAGCAAACTAATATTCAGAGATATGGTGTAGAAAATCCAAATCAACGACCAGAAATATTAGAAAAAACCAGAGAAACAAATATTGAAAGATATGGCGTTGAGTACATTATGCAATCTTCGGAAATGAAAGAAAAAGCAAGACAAACGAGTCTTGAAAAATTCGGACACGATCATGCTTCTTCCTCACCAGAGATCCAAGAGAAAGTAAGACAAACGAACTTAGAAAGGTTTGGACATGAATACGCTTCTTCTTCACCAGAATTCAAAGAAAAAGTAAGACAGACATGTTTGGAAAGATTTGGATACGAAAACCCTTTCCTTTCGCCAGAGATTCAAGAAAAAGTAAGACAAACAAATATAGAACGCTATGGATCTGCATATCCAACACATAAATTTGGCAAGACTCAAAAAGAAATACAAGACTGGTTGAATTCTTTTGGTTTTAACTTTCAATCAGATCATACAGTTTTAGGTAGCAAAGAGATTGATTTATATGATTCTAAATTAAACTTTGCTATAGAATATTGTGGATTGCACTGGCATCATGAAAACTCACCTCAACCAAGACCAAGTAACTACCACATCAGTAAGTTTAATATTTGTAAAGAAAAAGGCATTCAACTTATAACGATTTTCGAAGATGAATGGCTGAACAATCAAGAAGTAATCAAAAGTGTAATCCTTAGTAAACTTGGAGTTTTTGAAAAAAGACTTTATGCAAGAAAGTGTATAGCAAAAGAAATAAGTAAAAAAGATTTTACTGATTTCTGTGATAAACATCATGTACAAGGTGGTAATTCTTTAGCGAAAGTATGTTTTGGTTTATATTACGAAGATGAATTAATTGGTGTAATGGATTTAGGTGTCCATCATCGCAAACAAACAAAAGGTGAAATGGTTTTAACTCGTTTATGTTTTAAGGCTGGTCATCAGATAGTTGGTGGTGCAAGTAAACTATTTTCACATTGTGTAAATTGGTGCAAGAATAATGGAATCAAGAAGATAATAAGTTGGAGTGATAGTAGGTGGAGCAATGGTTCTATTTATAAAAATTTAAATTTTAAATTAGAAGAAGAATTAGGTTCTGATTATGCATATGTGAATATGAGCTATCCAAAAGAAAGAATAAGCAAACAGAGTCAAATGAAATGCAATACTGGCTGTCCTAAAGATATAAGTGAAAAAGAATGGGCATTACAAAATGGATTGAGCAGGATATGGGATTGCGGTAAAGTCAGGTGGGCATTTAATGTTTGACAAGAAACTTTTAAAATGATAAATTCTTATTACGACTATTCTGATTTTCAATTTAGTTTTTTTTATTTTTTGTTTTGGCTTTCTGGTAAAATTGAAAAATTAATGAAAAACGAATATTACATTTTGTTCTTGGTGATAGCAATGATTTTCGTGTTGCAAATTGGTGTTCCTTTGATTGTAGATTATTTTATAATGGAAGATAAAAATGATGATAACTGAAGAAGAGCCGATGTATGTCTCGGTAGAAATGAATCTTTATTCATTCGACATCTATAAGATTGTACTTTATGGACTTGAGCTACACCCTGCTGGTAAAGAAGGAACGATGTGCCTTACCAAAATAGAGTCTATAGACAGTAGTAGGATTTCCGAAGAAATAATTGTTGTGAAGGCATGGTCTGAAAAGTTAGAACCTGCATCTTTAGTTTCAATAGAATTGCCGATGAAGCATTTTGATAAAATTATTTTGATGGGTTTGCAAAGATATTTTGGTAAATCTGTCTATACGGCTAATCTTGTAGGTGTATTTCATCTTGTCAATTCAATTCTTTCTTCGTATGTTTTGAAAGTAATTCTTAGGGGCGAATTAGACAAAACAGACCAAGAAAAATCTGCCTCACAAATACTTGAGATGGCTTATCCTGAATTATCTCAAAAAGATAGAAATAATAAACTGAATGCGGAATTGGATAAAATTAAGGGAGATGAGGCATCACAAAGCGAATTTAGGGATCATGATGCATTTATTGGTAAAGAATGGAATTCAGGATTAACAGGAGTAGTAGGACATCTTGGAAAAGAAGGGGAGGCTGGAAAAAGCCCACAGCAATATATAGCTGAACTCGAAAGGGCTATGCTTGATAATAGCGAATGCAATCTTGAGATTCAAAAACATCAAAAAGAATACATTGAAGAACTTAAAAAGATTATTGACACCACTAATAATTATAATATTGAGCTTCAATCATATCATGGTTTACTGGAGATGCTAGTCGAGCGATACGAAAAAGCGATATTAGAGCATAAAAAAGAAACGACACAGCATTGGAAAAATCTTGGAATTGATGAAGTTCAGATACCAGATTTGGAAATGAACAAAAAGCTGTGGTCAGAAATTTATAATCCAGAAATTGCAAGGACAAAAACTGTGACCAAAGATCTAGAAAAAGAAAACGCAGATTTAAAAGTCAAATTGAAAATGGCTTTAGGATTGCTTTCCGTTAGAGAAAAAATGTTGGTAAACTTAGAAGAAAGTAGTTCGCCACATTAAAAGGAGAACGATCATGACAGTAAGTGATTTAAAAAAGAAGGTTTCCAAATTGGATATTTTGATTAATTGTGTTCAATATACACACAATCCTGCTATGGCTAACAAATTGTATAATGATGAGGTTAAATTAATATTAGAAGAGCTTCAAGAAAATATGTCAACATTAGCTTGCGATTTAGTTTTAGAAATTGCAAAAGAAGACGATGCCGATGAAGGCATACTTTGGAACGCAAAAAATATTCGTGAAGAAAGAGCGAAAAAAGCAACAGGAGAAAAGCATGAGTGACTTGGAAATAAAAATAGACAGAGAAAAAGCATTGTTGGCACTGAGTGACGCACTGGAACTAGGTAAGGGCGACCCTGAGATAGCCCATGTAAACGCTGATAAAGTTTTATGTGAATTGCTTACAAGTCTTGGTTTTTCAGATGTAGTTGAAGAGTTTAAAAAAGTGCCTAAGTGGTACGCATAATTCAGTCGCCAAAGCAACATGAGGAAATAAATGAGTGATATAGATCAAAGACCAGTAAAAGATGAATGGAAAATTGTGACCGATCCAAATGATCCAAGTATAATGAAGATGTTTTTAAATGGTCAAGAGTTTGAGGTTAATTCTTTCGGTCTTGGGAAGCGTAACAAAAAAGGGAAATGCGTCATGAAATTAGAGGTGCTGATTGACCTCGATCAATTAACAACAACTCATGACACAAGAGAAGGACATAGTAAAGAATGGAGAGCAGTACAGGATAAATTCGTGAGCAAGATTGAAAGTAAAAGTGGTGAGTTTGATGCACATACATTGGTTGATGATCTGAGTGGTGCAATTATATTGCAAAAGGATATGACTGGTGCGGAAGTGCTTGATGCATATTTGAATGGTGTGCATGCGATTCCTATTGATCTGAACAAGGAATAAAAAATGATATACAGAGTAATTGAAAGAACGACAAATCTATATCGTAATCAATTCACTTATTGGGATAATAAAGTTCTTTACTGTGGCATCAACAACACACAAGCCAGAGTGACATACCTTTCGAGTAAGCCATACGACTACAATAATGGATTTGGCGAAACCGCTTCTGAAACTGTTATAGAAGAGTTTGAAAGCTATTCTAAAGATGTTAGATCAGAAGAAGTTGTCTCTTCTGAAAAAAATGAAGTAGATGAAAAAGCAGTAAAAAAAACTATTTCTGAAATAGAAAAATTTACTTGTTCTGAGACTGTTGCAATATCGTATGTTAGGCTTTCAAAAAAAGATAACGATTTAAATGTCGAAATTAAAGTTGGCGATAATTGGATTAGCGTAATAAGAGATGAATATGAAAAAGACTTTATCCACATAGTCACAGTTTCAGACCTCTCAGAAATAAATAAGAAATTCAGGATGTAAAAATGCACATGGCTTTAAATCATTTAATTTTGGCATTGCTATTTTTGGCGATATTGTTTCAAATATTAATATTACTTAGTTCAAACGATGAGATTGAAGAATGAATTTACAAGAATTGCAGCAAGAGGTTTTAGACGCTTCTTTTTCCGTTCACAAATCAAAGTTAGCCTTGCGAAATGCAAGAATTGCTACTTTGGAATCCCACAAAAGATATAATATTGTTTCAAAGAAATATCAACTTGCGTTAAAAGAGCAAGATAAAATCGCATATGAAGCAGTAGTTAGTGGTTGTGCAACATTAGCTTGCTCTGCCAGATGTATTGTGAGATTAAGATGAAGGCAGAAGAGTTTGACGAGAAGTTCGACAATAGAGAAGATATATTAAGTTGTTTGAATATCGGGGAAAACATGACTTTACCACAGGAAAGAACTAGGTCGATTGCACAAACAAGAAAATTCTTAGTTGATCTTGCGTTTAATTTAAAAAGAATTCCAAAAGAAGTACGAGAAATGGCTAAGGGATGCTTGCGACATTACCCCGATGTTTCACATATTCAAGAAATGTGCGAAAAATGTCCAGAAATAATGGATATGAAAACTACCAATTCTATGATAGAATGTTTTCGTTGGACTGGTGTTGATGATGCTGTTAAATTGAGCAAGAAAATTAAGAAAGAAAGAAAGAAGTAATATGCCTAGGAACTCCAAACCTAAAGAATTGAACTGGGATTTTTTGAGCCAATACTTTGAAGTAGATCCTTCAAGTGTTACTGGATTGACATGGAAAGAGAGAGAAGAAAGTGTTGGTCGTTGGAATGAACAATATGCTGGAGGACAGGCTGGAACCGTATTTACAGATGAAGACGGAAGAAAATATTGCAGTGTAATGTTGACTGTAGATGGAGTTGAAAGAAGGGTTTCAACTTGGAGGGCTGTTTACATGATTTCCAAAAAAACAAATATAAAAAAGGGCTTGACCATTGGGCATATTGATGGAAATAATTTAAACAATGACATATCCAATTTGAAAGTTTGCCCTCATGTTGAAAATCTAGTCAATTCAAAGATTCACTGTAAAAATACATCTGGAGTGAAGGGCGTTCATTGGGATCATCGCAAGCAGAGATGGATTGCACAGATAACAGTAAAATCTAAAAAAATAAAGCTTGGAGCATTTTTGACAAAACAAGAAGCAATTGATGCTAGGGCAGAGGCCGAGAAAAAATATCGAAGTCAATACGCAAGATAACATACTTTTTTTGAGGTAGAAATGAAACTTAATTCTCCAGTTATTGCGATATACATTCTTCTTGCATTGATTCCTATTTCATACTGCATCTATTTAGATACAGAGATGAAAAATAGAATTCAAGATTATGAATATTTGCAAAGCAAGGCTTTTGTTTTAGAAGACAAGGTAAACTATGAGGGGCTAACGAATTACAACACTGGGTTCAGCGATGGATACGAAAGTGCGAAAAATCAAGAAAAGTTGATTGGTTGGCAGTCTTCAATTTTGACTAAAGGATATGAAAGTGGAGTTATAAAATGTTACTATGTTTCGAGTGATGGAAAGCAGATAGAGTTTCCGCTTACGAAATGGATGAGTGTTGAATTTCCTTTAAACAAATGGATACCAAAAAAATGATAACGCTTAAGGCTTTGAAAGATATTTTATTGGAAAACGAATATGTCCATATGCAGATAATGTTGCCAGATGGTACTTTTGTACCGCCTCATTTTCATGTAACTGAAATCGGCAAAGTTAAAAAAGATTTTGTAGATTGCGGTGGAACTCTTAGAGAGGTCACTTCTTGTTTGCTTCAGATATTAGTTGCAGATGATGTTGATCATAGACTTACTAGTACAAAATTAAAAACCATATTTGACCATGCTAATAAACTTTTTTGTTCTGAAGATATTTTTGTGGAAATGGAATATGAACAAGAGTTTATTTCGCAGTTCCCAATAGCAGAAATAGAAATAACACCATCTGGTTTATTGTATGTTTTAGGTAAAAAGCATACTGCTTGTCTCGCTCCAGATAAGTGTGGAATTGGAAAGTGTTGTTAAATGATTGTATTTTTTATATTAATGCCGATAACTATTATTGGCATTTTATTATATTTATCATATTTAACATTTAAATTATTGGTAGAAGTTGTTAAATTGAAAAAACTTCGTAAAAATGTTGAATCTGAAAAAAGATTTCCGAAGATAAAGCTAAAAATAAATAAGGCGGTTTTAAGAAAAAAAATCAAAAAAGGAAGATTCACAAGTTTGATAAATTCAAAAGGTTAAAAATGACATTAGAAAATGTAGTTGGATTTTTAGCAAATACAGGAAAAACAAAACTTGCAATTGAAGTTGTTGATCACTTTTCAGAACATTCAAAAGATTTAAACAATTACATTGAATTATCAAAAGCATATTTTTCAATTCATGAATATGATAAAGCAATAGATGTTTGTAAAAAAACACTTTCGATGACATTTGATTATAATGTAAAAAATGAAATTTTAAATAACATGGTCAGAATTTATTTTTTTGCCAATATGAACGAAGAAGCATTGAAAATTTTAAATAATTTGCCTACCACTCCAGATGTTTTAGTCATGAAAGCCGACATATTAAACGCAATGGAACATAAAAAAGAAGTTTCTATGACTGGTTATTGGAGTTTAAAATTAGCAGAAACACATATTTTTTGTGAAGAGTTAGCAGAATGGATAAGTAATTATCTTGATAACAATAAAACACTTTATGATTTTGGATGTGGAATTGGCAGTTATTTAAAATATTTAAAAAACAAAGGATTCGTTGATTTGACTGGTTACGAAGGCGAAGTACCAAATAAAGAATTTTCAAATATATTAAAACAAGATTTATCAGAAAGTTTTAAAGTAAATAAAAAAGGAAATGTGATTTGTTTAGAAGTTGGTGAACATATTCCAAAACAATATAAAGATGTGTTTTTAGATAATATTTGTAATGCTTGTGATAACAAGTTAATATTGTCTTGGGCTATAAGAGGTCAATATAGTTCTTCTCATATTAATTGTTTGAACAATGATGAAGTAATATCAGAGATTGAAAAAAGAGGATTTCTTTATTTGAAAGAAGATTCTACAAAAGCAAGAAATATTATAAAGCCAGATGGGTGTAATTGGTTTTGTAATACTATTTTAATATATGAAAAACTATAAAAAAGAATTTGAAGAATTAAAAGAAATTTCAATAAAACTTGCTGCAATTGCAAGAAATAATGCAGTTTACAAAAGTTCAACTACAGACCTTTATAACAATTGTATAAAGAAGATGTTTGATCTTGGATGTTTTCCAAAAGAATTTGATCAAGAAATTCTTATAGATGATTTAAGGTAAAATGGAAATATTAGAACCAACACTTAACTGGAACTATAACACAGAAGTAAGTAATTCTTATATTATCACTATCAAAGATCATAAGAATTCAGAGCTTATGGGGCAACGATGTCTTGAGTCTTGTGGTAGGGTTGGTCAAAAAGCAGTTATATGGGATGCCTTTGATGGTACTGGTGAAAAAATTAAAGTCCCAGAACATGCTAGAAATACTAATTGGTTAAAGTGGTTAAAATTAACAAATTACAGTTTAACTAAACCAGAAATTTGTTGTTGGCTTTCTCATTTTTCTCTTTGGTGTAAGTGCATAGAAGAAGACATGCCTTTGGTAGCACTAGAACATGATGCTATTATGCTTCAACCTTTTACGCATCACAATGTTTTCAATTCAATTGTTTATTTGGGCAGCAGCGAACAGGTTAAAAGTAATTATTGGAATCCCATACCACCACACGCACAAATGGGTCATAATTATCGTTATATTCTCAGAACACACGCTTACTCAATTGATCCATTAATCGCTAAAAATTTGGTATCTCATGCGATTGAAAGAGGAATCTACACTGCAGTTGATGTAATGATGAAGATGCAAGAGTTTTCAATAGTATCATTTGGTATTTTTGCAGCAGACATGGCAGGAGAAACTACCATATATGAACATGATGTTCCCTTTAAGGCTTAACAATGGAAAAACTAAAAGAAACATTAAATTTCAATTATAATACAGAAATAGAATCTGCATATATCATTACGATAAAGGATCATGAGCTTTCGGAGTCGATGTCTAGAAGATGTGCGGAAAGCTGTGAGAAAGTTGGAATGCCATATAAAGTATCAGAAGCATTCAATGGAACTACTGGAGAAATAATAGTTCCAGAAAATTTGAAAAATCAAAATTGGTTAAAGTGGGTTAAAGTTGTAAATGAAGCTTTAGCATTTACTGAAATTTGTAATGTTTTAAGTCATGTTGCACTTTGGGCACATTGTGTTGAAATAGATAGACCAATTATTGCTTTAGAGCATGATGCAATTGTTTTGCAAAACTTCACACATCATCCAGCATTTAATGCGATTATATATTTGGGAAGCATTGAGCAGCTTCAAAATAATTATTGGGGTAGTATTCCAATTCATGGTCAGTTGAATTGCAATTATAGATTTTGTTTAAGAACACATTCTTATTCTATTGATCCAGTGATGGCAAAACGGCTTTTATCTAGTATTGTGAAAAATGGTATTACGACATCAATTGATGTAATGCTTAGAAGTGATATTTATACAATATTACAATTTGGAATATTTGCTTATGATCAGGCAGATGGAGTTAGCACATCACCAGAAAAAGATGACAAGAAAAAAGATCCTAGACTTATGAGGATTAATAATAAGATTTTGTAAAATTAATTATCTGAAAGCGTTGTCAGATTGATTTTTACCAGTTGCAAATCTTTCTGCATCTGACATATTTTCTTTCTTTATTAAATTTTTTATTTTTATTTCAAGACCAAATGCAAAGTCTGTATCGGAAGCTTTTATAATTTCATTTTTAACTGTATTATATTGTAATTTTTTAAAGCTTAGGTTTTTTCCAAAAGGATTTTCCATGACTTTTATTGATTTGTAAAAAGAAATCAAAAGATCATCTGTTATTTTAGATGGAAGTGGTAACTTTTTTAAGTCATTAATGGTATCAGGATCAACTGTCATCCAGTTTTCAAATATATCTCTGTTTTCAACATAAATTTTAAATTTCATAATATTATTTATTGTTTATATTCAAAATAATATTAAGATTCCCTTAATTAAAGAATATCCTTAGTTAAGGGAAAGCGGTTTGTGTGAACTAAGGAATGTTCTTAGTACAGTAAAGTGTAGTAAGGAATTATATTTCTTTGTCCAATATCTCTAAAGGACTATGTTCACTTAAGATTTTTCCTTGTTCATGCCTTGCTTCTTCATCTATTGGTTCTGCTTTACATATAAATTGTTTGTCTCCAACCCAAACAAGGAATTCATCATTAGAACCTTCTCTCTTTTTAATGGCTAATTGTAATTCAAGTTTTCCTTGTTTTGTATCTATATGAAGAAAATCAGAGCCTTCTTCGTATAGAGATGAGCTATTCCAAACTTTTGCATTCCAGTTTGACCTGAAGTTCCAAGTTTCTTCTTTTAAAATTTTATTTCCATGATCTACATCTGCAAAAAATCTCTCTGAACAACAGAGTGGGCAAAAAGCGTTTTTTGGTAATTCTCCTTTAAAGTACCTATTATCTGTAAATGTAACTCCACAATCTTCGCAATCTCTTTCCATTGTAGTTCTCCTTTAGCTAGCTGTTAGTTGTTTGTATTCTTCTCGAATTTTTTCAAGATTTTCAATTACTTCTATACCATTCAGACCTAATTCCTTTATTCTTTTTAAAACATATTCATCTTTTGTTGGTTCTCCTTTCATAAGAAACCTATGGGCAGTCGATTTAACCGCCCTAATTTCGATTATTATTTCATTGTTGCCATCTGCATCAAGTTTGTATTTCTTGACAATTTTGACTGGTTCTGCTTCGATTTCGCCAGTTTCGAGATTAACGAAATCACCACCTGCTTCAAGTACTTTGTTAGTGACATCTATATCTCTTTCATCCATTCCAAATTCGTCTAAAGTCAATGGTATTCCCATTAAATCAGCCATTTTATCCATGGGTATGATGTAATACCTGCTGCAATTGCAATTTAAAATGTTTTCTTCATCTTCTCGAATCATTTTGATTCTCCTTTGGTTAAAGTTTTTCTTGCTATCATGTTATTCGTTTTAAATAGGAAAAGTTTCAATTAAAAATGAATATTTTCCCAAAATAAATTTTTATCTACTTATACGGGACAGGATATTGCCTATTTGTAGTGGAAAAATAATTATTTTTTGATTATAATAATTTTTGCCCCTATAGCTCAGGAGATAGAGCAATAAATTTCTAATTTATTGGTCGCAGGTGCGAATCCTGCTAGGGGTACTTGCCCCGATCATATGGCGAAATGGTCGAATTCCGTTGTTTTTCAGATATGATCGGGGTAATTCACAGCAAACTACTAATTTTTTGCAAATTAGTAGTTCGTCATAATTCATAGGAAAAAATAGTGGATTTAGAAAAAACATATCAAGAAAAGTTTGGGAAAGAGACTGGTGTTAGGTCATTAGGATGGAGTAATGAACACACTCAGAAAATAAGATTTAAGATATTGATGGAAATATCTGGATTGGAGATCACGGATAGTGTTTTGGATGTTGGTTGTGGTCATGGTGATTTGAGCTATCATTTTGATGATTATCTTGGAATTGATTTGCGAAATTCTGCCATCATTACCGCTAAGCAAAAGTATGAGGATAAATGGAAGGGCTTGTTTCAAGGGAATTTCTTAAATCAATCTGTGTTTGAAACTGAAGGCGAATTTGATTGGTGTTTTGCATCTGGAATTTTTGCGTTTAAAGATAATTGGGAAGAAATAACACAAAATACAATTCAGAAAATGTTTAGCTTATGCAAAAAAGGAATTGCTTTCAATTTGCTTTCTGATTCTTGTGAGAACAAAGATGTTGATATGAAACATTGTACAACAGATGATGTTTCATTTTTGATGAAATTAATTACTGAAAAGTATGTAATAAGGAATGATTACTTACCAAATGATCTTACTGTTTACGCCTATAAGATTAATTAAATTAAAACATTTAATTTAATCAACCTTTCAATTGTTTTATTAATATTAACTGTATTTAATTTATTTACATTATTAAAATTAAACCATAAAGCATTTTTTGGATCAGTAAAATCATTTGTCATATATGGTTTTTGACCAATGTAACAATTTATTCCATTTGCTATACGCATAAAGTTAAACCAAATATCATCACCAGTTTCACAACATTCTGTGTAAATTTTTCTTTTAAAAATAATATCTTTTGTTTTATTAAAAAATTTAGGATGATACAAGACACCTGCTTTTCCAACATGGAAATTAAATAGACTATTATTTGTTAAACTTGCTCTTATATCATAATCTATTTTATTTTCATTATTTTCCATCATTGTAAATCCTCTATAAGATATACAACAATTTTTTTCTTTGTAATCATTAACATAATTTTCTATTAATGAAGGGTGATATTCAGTATCGTCATCTATTGTTATAATTAAACAATCTTCTTCTAATTTTTTTTTCAACAAAGGCAATAGTTTTCTATATGGACCTATGTTTTTACACCATTTGATTTTAAAAAGTTCATTTTTTTTTAAAAAAACACTTAAGTCCGCTTTGATTATTTTGTTTTTAAAGCCTTCGTCTAAAAGATAAGGTTCTTCAGATAAATAAATTATGCATTGGCTTGGCTTTAATGTTTGTTTTTTTATGCTTTTTAATGTTTTCAAAAGAATATTTTGATTTTGAAATATACTAGTTAAAGATATGTATATTTTCATAATACCTCTAAAAATCTATGTTTATATTTTTCACATTCTACTTTAGAGAAAACATATTCTTTCACAGCTTTTTCATGTATGTAAAATTCACACAAATTATTTATATCTTGCAAATTTGTATCATCCATAATGATTACGCTTTTTGAATTGCATAAGCTTAAGCAAAAATTCAAATCTTTTTCTGCTTGTTTTACATTGTGATCTCCATCTATATGGATTATATCGAATTTTAATTTCATTTCAATTAATTCTGGCAATGCTATTGTTGAGTTTTTTAATATAAGTTTTATATTTTTGTAATCCTTGCATATTTGCTTGTAACATGGTATTACATAAGAGTGACTATTTATGTCTATACAAGTCATGTTTATTTCTGGATCAATTATTTTCATTAGCAATGTCGAGAAACCAGCATTGAATCCTATTTCTAATATATTTTTAGGTTTAAGTAATTCTATAAGATTTACAATGTTTTTTTGCTTGTAAAACATTGCAGGTTCTTTTGTTTTTTTTAAATGACTAGAGTAAAAATTACCTTCAAGAGGATCATTAATTAAATTAAGTAAGTTTTTTTCTATGTATTCTTGCCAAGTATTTATAAAATTCATATAATTTTCTTATAATTAGCAGCGACATTTCCAAACCCTTAAAGCTGCATTAATTTTGCTATTTGGGTCATTAGCAGTTTCTGCTGATGTATTTTTCTTTTTGTGACCGCACATTCTGGCACAGAATGATTTTCTTCTTGCTTTTGTTTTTTTTGACATTTTATCAACGCCACCTTTTTTTTCGGCTTCACGCTTAGTTTCTATTCCTGCGTGGATACCTAATTTTTTGGCGTAGGATGGTTTGAGTCCACCTTCTGGATGGTTTTTTTCTTTGTTGAAATTTTTGAATGGTTTTTTAGTTTCATCCAACATTTCAGGATCACGATTTTGCAGCCATTCTTTAAAGTTTTGCATAATATTTATATATATTAAAACAATGTAATTTTAATACAAATAAGGTTTGAAATGTTAATTTCTTATTGTACAACATGTTGCAACAGATTATGGCAATTAGCTTTATCTTTACCAGATAATTTTAAAAGATTAAATAAAAACGAAGAATTAATATTAGTAAATTATGGAAGTACAGATAATTTAACTCGTTACATAGAATCAAGTTATGTATGTAGAAAATTAATGGATAAAAATATATTTAAATACATAGATGTTTTAGATGTAAGTAAATATCATTGTTCAAAAGCAAAAAACATAGCACATAGATTTGCAAGTGGTAAATTTTTAATTAATCTTGATGCTGACAATACTAATTATCTAATTAATAAAAGCATTTTAAGTACTAAAAATAGAAATAAAGCATTGGTTCATTTATGTTCAAATGTTTATCCAAATGGAACTTATGGAAAGATATGCATACCTAAACATATTTTTTATAAATTAGGAGGATACGATGAGTCTCTTCTTCCAACTGCGTACCAAGATGGAGATATCATGGAAAGAGCAAGAGCTATGAATTTTGAAATTATTAGCAAGCCAATATTAGTAGATGCAATACCAAATACAATGGAAGAAAAAGTTAATCAAACAGGATTAAAAGATTGGGGTGAATGCTGGCATGCTAATAAAGCTAAATCAGATTTTAATATTTCAAAAAATAATCTAATTGCAAATAAAGATACTGGATGGGGATATGCAAAAGCAAGAATAAATTTTGGAGAATTGCAAGAATTCAAAGAAATATTTCCATAATATTACAAGTTTTAAATAAGTATAATTTATGTTATAATAAAAATATGATTAGACATGCAAAATCAGAAGATTTTGATTACCATGGTTTGAATGCGGTTTATATGGTGAAATAATGAAAAAGTCTTGAATGCTAATAGACATTCAAGACTTTTGATAATTGACTAAGAAAGTTTTTTCAGTTCTTCAATAGCCTTATCAAGCAAGGCTTGTTTCTTGAAGCTGAGTTTTGTGATAGATCCGTCTTCGTTTTTGCCAGATACCCTGTAACTGACATTGATATCGTTTAAAATAACATCAAATTGATCAACCTTGCTGGTTGGTACATCTAGTATAAACATTGTTTTCTCCTTGAATTAAGAATTTAAAATAGATCTTAGAAGGTGATTCCAACCACCATCATCACCGCCAAGAGGCAGTGCGTTATACCAATCCCAACCAAGAACATAAACAAAGCCATCACCATATGGCATCTTGGCTACAACTGTTTGATTGGCTCCATCTCCAGTATAGATGCTTACAGAATTAACTGGAAGGGTAGTTGTGTCGAGTGAATCAGTTGCACTCAAATCAGGAAGGTTAGCACTTTCATCTGGGAAAAGAATAGCTCCAGCCTCAGTAATATCAATAGGCTCAGATACTCCATTTGTTTCAAGTGACCACCCGAACAGTTCATTCAAGACATCTATTACATCGCCATTATCTGGCTCAAACATGATGAGAGTTCCGCCACCATCGACAAAATTGGTGATTGCATTTCTAGCATCAGAGGTTAACGATGGAAGGAGATCGTTTTCTTCAAGTTCTGGAATAATGAGCTTATCCATGTTGTCAAGATATGAAAATGTTTTGCCATCAATATCCGTGAATTTTTTATATACAATTCCAGATTCATCAAACATGGCAATTAAATTGCTTGCTTCGTGAGAACTAAAGGTTGTTTCTTCAACATAGTCAACAAAGTTGTCATTGACGAATATGTAGTTATCACCAATGGTCTTGGTAATTCCCAGAACATCACCAAGTCTTTGTGGTTTTGAGTTGAAGGTGGTTCCATCTATAAGTTTTAGAGTTTTGGTATTTCCATATCCGTCTACAGTTGTAATGTAACCAGTTCTCTGAATTGAGTTACTATTTAGCAAAGAAGTGTCGAGTGATCCTTCTCCGCCCTCGTTTGGTGTATTTGTTGGACTTAATTCTAATTTGTAGTTTAGCATAGTTCTTCCTTTACATAATTTAAAGTTTCTGCATATCAATATATATAAACAAGCTATAATAAATTTATGATTAGATATGCAAAACCAGAAGATTTTGATTTTATAGATCACATTGGAACAAGTAGTTATCCCGATAATTACTATGAGGGAAGTGAATCTTTTCGTTCTAAGATATTGGGATATCCAGAAGGTTGTTTCGTTTGTGAGATCAACAAGGAAATAGTAGGATATATTATTTCTTTTCCTTATACTTTATGGGAATATTACCCAATAAACGAGAATTATAAAAAAGTCGAAGATCCTGATTGTCATTACATTCATGATCTTTGTGTAGAAAAGACACATCGAGGAAAGGGATATGGAATTGCTTTGGTTGATCAAGTTTTAAGAATAAAATCAAATCCAAAAGTTCTTATGTCTGTTCTTGAATCTGAAAACTTTTGGAATAAGTTTGGATTTAAAAATCAAAAAACGATTGATTATTATGGTTTAAATGCAGTTTACATGGTGAAAACATGAAAAAATCTATATTTTTCCTTAGTGGGTTGCCAAGAAGTGGATCAACGCTACTTGGTTCTATTTTAGGTCAAAATTCAAAAATAACAGTTACACCAACAAGTCCTTTGCTGGACTTATTATGCTTGAATAACGAGGCTTTTTCTAAATTGAACTCTAATTACACTTTTGATGTAGAAAGCGTATCTAATGGTGTTTATGGAGCTATAATTGATTCCTATTATAATCAATTTAAAACGGATATAGTATTTGATAAGCATAGAGGCTGGCCAAGAAACATAATTCCAGCAAAAATGTTTGTAAGTTCCAATCCAAAGATAATTTGTACTATCAGACCAATTAGCGAAGTTATAACATCGTATATAAAATTGATTATAAACAACAAGCAAGAAGATAATTTCGTTGATAACACATTGAGAAGTAAAAGATTACATATTAGCACAGAAAATAGAGCAAAGGTATTATGGGAAGAATATATTTCCGATCCATATCAAAGCACCATTCATGGAATAAAAAATCATCCAGAATGTTTGCATTTGGTTAAATATGACGATTTGGTAAAAAGCCCAATTGAAACAATGGAAAAGATATATGATTTCATTGGTTTAGATGAATATAAAAATTACAACTTCAATAATATTGATAATGTTTGTGCAGAAACTAAAGATAAAGCATGGGGCTTAGATAATCTTCATAATATCAGAAGTAAATTAGAAAAAACTAGTACAAATCCCAAAGAAATTTTGGGAGAATATTTAACAAATTATTATAATAAATTTAACATTAACATTTAAAGGTTTAAAAATGAGTATTATAGAAAACTTCCAATTATATTTGATTAGAAATAAAAAATTAACAGAGCTTGACAATCAATGGAAAAATCTATTGAATTCTGGATGGAATTCTGGCCAAGGTTTTAGTATTGGCATATCTGCAAATGATATTGCATTATTATCTGGAGCTTATGCATTGGCAAAGGAAGCTTATAATTTAGGATTACCTTTGCCAAAAATAATTGCAATTGATGATTCTATAATAACTTTTAATTCTCTGCAAGAAATGACAGCATTGATGTTGAATTATGGGAATGCAAGATCAATACTAGCAAGTTCATTTGCCACTAAAAGAAAAGCAATTCAAAATGCTGTAGTGTTAGAAGAATTAATAGCAATTGATACAAACTTGTCTATTGTTTAAGTTTATCTTTTAAATAACCAAGGTTCTTTAAAATTCTATCTTTTTGATTTTCTGGTATTTTAGTTAATAATTTTTCAGTTATTTCGTATCCTTCTTTATAATGTCCAGTCCAATAACTTGAAATACTATATTCATCATCTCTGCCATAATCCCATATCCAATTTTCTGAAAATAATCCAATTTTATTTACAGGCATTGACAATGCATATGTTGCTAACATGAACGCTTGATTGTTTCTATTATTTTTTCTGCAAAAACTAATTGCACCATGAAGTGCTTCAATTCTTTCTGGACAAATTTCATGTGCTCTTAAATAACTTTGAACAATATCATCTTCTGGATATTCAAGTTGTTCTTTTAATTTTGCAACTTGATATAAAGAAATATAAACTTCTTGATTCCAAAGTCCTAATTTAGATCTTTGATTATACCAATAAATTGCTTTTTCTTTTTCAAGCGAATCACGATAAGATTGAGCAAGATAAAATGTATATCTAGAAATCATAAATGGATCAATTTCAGTTTTTAAAGCTTCTTCAAGTAATGCACTATCATGTTGATATTTTTCTATGTTTTGATTTCTTGCAGAATCTTGTAAAGGAATATTACAAACTCTTTTTATAGTATCTCTTGTTTTAATTGGCTCATTACATTCTAAAAACTCATGTACAACACCTTTGTAATAATAAGGCATATCATTCTTTGTAATTGATGTTCTTGCGTATTCTATATTTCCAAGTTTGCAATTTATATTGTAAAGATCACAAGTTAAGTTTTCTTTTGTTTTATTAAAGTCAATGTTTTCATCATATATAAGAATTTCATCTGCATCAATCATTAATGCATAGTCAACATCTTTTATTTTTCTAATAGTTTCTAATGCTAAGCTTCTGTTGTAAGCAAAATTAATCCAAGGCTCACATGTCACCTTACCAGAAATGTTATTGTTTTTACACCAATCATTAATAATTTGAATTGTATTATCTGTTGATCCAGTATCTGTAATACAAACATAATCAATTAATGGTTTTACGCTATTTAAGCATCTTTCAATTATTTTGCTTTCGTTTTTAACGATCATGCATAAGCCAATTTTTTTATTTTTTGAAACTTCAAAATTTAATTCTTTTGTGCCATTAGCTGTTTTTTTTGTTAAAACACATTGTTCATCATATTCTTTTAAAGTAAAAGAATGATTATCATTTACGAATTCTTTAATTGCTTTTTCGACACCTTCGCAGTTTTTCCATTTATAATCATCGAATAACATTTTTCCATTATCGACCATAATTGGAGCAAAATAATCTAATGTGGCTTTTGTGCCAGCATAAGTATCAGTGTCACTATGAACAAATGAAAATTTTTCATTTCCTTCGTTAAATGTATTGGGAAAAGTTCCAACTTTATAAACAATGTTATTTTCACCTAATAAATCTTTAACATCATTCAAACCACATGAGAATTCTCCATTTTTATGAAAATCTATATTAGAATCTGAAAGATCTATTCCTTTAAATGTATCGTAGCAATAATGAGTTTTATGTTTACATAATTCATGTATTAGCTTAGATGTATGACCTTTATACACTCCAATTTCTGCCGTGTGTCCTTCTAGTTCGAAAGTATCAAGTAACTCTTCGTAGACTATTTTTGTTTTATCTAAACCATTGAAGCTATGGTGGCTCATTGAATCCCATATTTCATGAAATGTTTTTTTGTTTTTATCATTCGGTTTTTCTAACATAAACCAATCGTCTGCTTTAACTTGTTTAATGTAAGTGTATCCTTTGCTTTTTAGTAGATCCTTAATATGTGTTCGCCTTGGCTCTTCATAATTGTGTTCTAAAGAAATGCATCCAAATTTATACCTATCAAAAGGAAAAGTTCTTAATACTTCTAGTTCTACTCCTTCGATATCAATATTTAAATATTCAATAAAACTAGGTGCATTATTTGCATCTAATATTTCATGCAGTAATTGTGTTTTAACCTTGATTATTTTGTCTACATATGGCTCCCATCCAGTATAAGCTGCCGTTCCTTTCTTTCCAAGATAGTCAGTTATGCCACTGATTTCTGGAGCTTTTGATATTGTAAAATCTAATTCTAAATCTTTTATTCCATGCAATGCAGCTTCAACAACTTTAGAGTTTGGTCTTCTGTCGAAATTTTTAGGAAATACATCTATACATATGCCATTCCATCCTAATTTTTCAAGTTTGTAAGTATTGCTTATGTGTTCACCATCGCAACATCCAGCATCGACAAAATATCCTTTTTCATAATGACTTAAAACCCAGTCATCTGCTCCTAATTGACTTATTGTTTCATTCATAATTTAATTTTATCAAACACCATTTCTGGTGTTATACCTTTCATACATGCATGTTGTGGGTTTTCGTAGGTTTGATTTTGCGGATTGTCACATAATCCCAATGAAACTCTACTCATTTTAGGATTTTCTTTAAAGCATGGTTGACAGGTTAGTCCTAATGATATATTTTCATTGTGTAGATATCCGCTTGCTTCTGCTTGTGTAGAGCCGAAAAGTATAATACTTTTTGTTTTGCCTTTATTACGCCAATTTATATTAGTTGTATGATTGAAAACTGAATCTAATCCAATATGTAATTTAGCCCAAGCTTGAGCAGAAACATTATCTTCAAAAGAATCTCCGCAAAAACTTCCATCTATATTTTTTATTTGCGGATCATTTGGTCCACCAATTTGGTAAATTTCAATGTCTGGTCTTTTATATTTTATTAAATCAATTAATTCTTGCCATCCCCACCATTCTTTGTAAAAAGACCAACCAGTTTTATTTTGAAAAGTAATATATCTTGGACTATTTCTATTTTTAATTTTTTTTGGGAAATGTGGTAAATCTAAAACAAAACTATCAAAGTCAAAATTTGTTCCCATTTCATTTGAGAAATATTGAAGTAAATGTTTTTCCATTTTTTTATGTGGATAACCTTCATTAATTGGATACCCAATTAAATTTATAGTTTCATCAAATTGTTCTTTTTTATAATCTTCAAGAATGTGAAAGTTAACAATTTTATTTATTTTTATAAAGTTATTTAAAATATTAAAACTATTACGGTGACAAAAATAATAAACTTCATTACTTTCTTTTAACTTTTCAATGAAGTTAAAAGTCATCATAATATCACCTAATGCACCTGGTCTAATTAAAGCTATTTTCTTCATTTAATTTATTATAGTCAAAATTAAAATTTAATTAATTGATATATAAAATCATGGAATTTAAATTATGGTTAGAATATAAAGAATCTTACGCAGAAACAGAAATTGATGTTTTCATCAAAAAAATAAAAAATATTGTTATGTCTTCTATGAATATAAAAGAAAATTATGCATCATTTTCCTTTCCTAAAAATTATGAAATTCTAATTGGATCTTTTCCAAGTAAAATGCGTCAACCTTTGTTAGCTGCCCATACTCAATATAATGGTGCCGTTATAAAAGAAGGAGAAAGAGAACCAAAAGGCAAGGGGGCGTATGAAGCTGGAGTCGAACAAGGATTAATTGTTCCTTTTGATTCACCAAAAGATGTTGATGTATTTCAAAAAGTTATTACTGATAATATTAGATTCGTAGCCAGAGACATGGGATATTTATTTGAAATAGATACATTCTTATATCTCCTTCAAAAGAACTTAAAAAATATATCATCTAATACTGAAGATATTAAGTTTAAAAAACAAAAATATTCTAAAAACATAGAAGGAAGAATAAAAAACAAAATAGTTTACAATAAATTAATAGAACTAATATCTGGACATGCAGAAGATTTAGCAAGTCAAATTTACAACAGAGCAACATCAGCAGAAATATGCAATGGTAAAATAGATCAAGTTGAATTCCTTGGTGGCGGTAGTTACGGTAGTGGAGCAAATCATGATATAGCAGATATTAAAATTGGTTGTGGCTTAGATAAAATGGGATTCTCAGTCAAATTTACTTCTGAGGCTAAAGTACCATATAGACATTTAAGTTTAATGACAACATATAAAATGCTTGGTGGTAATGATCCTGATCAATTCGAATTCGAAGTCAAAAAAGCAGGGAAAGAAGCAGAAATTGTTATACTTCAAAATTTATATGATTTAGTAAAAAATTATAATGTAGAAGATTTTATAAATTTATTAAACAATATATTAACATCTAACAGCTATACTTTCCCAGCAGTTAGAAATTATTTTAGAGGGGCTGGCGGTGCTCAATGGTCTGTTGGTATGCAGAGGGATTTTAATACTTCTGATACTCCTAAAACTCCTTTATCTGCCAAAGAAGGTGCTACAATTAATGTTATTGTAAACAAAACTTATGTTAAGCTTTTATATAAATTAAAAGGCGGATCTAAAAATGGCACATATATAACTTTTCATCCATATACTAGTTATAATAGTGAATCTGAAGAGCCTTTAGGTGATAATTGGGATGTAGATCCTTGGGATGTAGATGCAAAGGCTTCAAGTAATTCATTGTCAAATTTTTCTATTGAAGTGCATGTAAATAATATAGCAACTGATAGATTTTACAGATTTGATAAACTTAAAAAATAAAATATAAACAAATAATTATTAATTTTAATAAATAATATTATAAACTATTTCTATTAAAGGAAAAATATGCAACTACAACCAAAAATCACATTCAAAGTAAAAACAATTAATTATGAGGAGCTTTACAGTACATTTTCTCCTGATGAAAACTTTAATAATATTTTGAATAATTTAAGAAATCAAACTGTTTGGATTGAAGGTGTTGATTATTCTTTAAAGGATGGAGATGAATTCACATTATATGGTAAAGAAGCTATGTATGTTTACAACCTTTATGTAGCTAATCAAGTGCAACCAAATATAACTTTAGAAATAATATATTTTGGACCTCCTACACCTTCTGTAATTCCTGTCACACCAATTATTGGAACAGTATGGGGCGTTGGGAACAATGGTAACGGAGAACTTGGTGACGATACAACAGATGACAGATCATCTCCAGTACAGACAATTTGCGGTGGCAGCAATTGGGTTGAAATCAATTGTGGCTACTACAATATCGCTGGTTTGAAAGATGATGGAACGCTTTGGACTTGGGGTCAGAATGGCGATGGTGGTTTGGGAGATAACACAACTGATGATAAATCATCACCAGTACAAACCATTTGTGGCGGAACTGATTGGAAAACAATGGTGGTCGGAACTTACTATGAACATTGTGCTGCCATAAAGAATGATGGTACATTATGGCTTTGGGGTTATAATGAACATGGTGAAATAGGTGACGAAACAACTGATGATAGATCATCACCAGTTCAAACAGTATGCGGTGGAACTGATTGGAAACAGATTGCTTCTGGTGGCAATCACACGGCAGCAATAAAGAACAATGGAACTCTTTGGATTTGGGGTAGGAATGGTGATGGTCAATTAGGTGATGATACAGACGAAGACAAATCATCACCTATTCAAACAGTTTGTGGCGGAACTGATTGGAAATCCGTTTCTTGTGGAGAAAAATTTACCGCAGCAATAAAAAACAATGGAACTCTTTGGACTTGGGGCGAGAACAATAATGGTCAATTGGGCGATGAAACATCTGACAACAAATCTTCTCCAATTCAAACAATCGCTGGCGGAACTGATTGGAAGCAAATTTCTTGTGGTGACAATCACATGATTGCGATCAAGAACGATGGAACATGCTGGACTTGGGGCGAGAATAATAATGGTCAATTAGGTGACGAAACAACAGACGATAAATCTTCACCAGTTCAAACGGTTGCATATGGAACTGATTGGAAGCAAGTTGACGGTGGACAGGATCATTCCGCTGCAATAAAGAATGATGGAACATGTTGGGTTTGGGGCGACAATGGCAGTGGTCGATTGGGAGTAGATGATAACGACAATAGATCATCACCAGTTCAAACCATTATGGCAGACACCAACTGGTTATATGTTTCCGCTGGATATGAAACCACCTTTGGAATCAGGAAGGCTTAATTTGGTTCTATATCTGGGATATCAGTAAGACTAGAGAACTTTTCTAATAAATCTGAATAAACGGCTAGGGCTTGGTTCCTAGCCGTATTTATTACTGGTTCTGGTTGTGTCTTAGAAAAGAAATTAATTACTGCTTGTGGATTTTTACCTGTTTCATAAAAAGCAATTAAATAATTATAAATTTTATCTTCTAAAGTACATGTATAAGTAATAGGTTTACTTCTTAAAAATCTGTGTATCCATCCTAAAGCTGAATGACAATATACTTTACCGCCATTGTTTCTTACTTTTTCATGGATATAACCTTCTTCACCAGCAAATCCGCTAAAGTTATTACTAAACTTTGGCCAATATTCTTTTTTCATTAAAAACATTGCAGTGCCATGCATTGGAATTTCAAAAACTTTTTGTAAAGGATTTTTAATTCTCCAAACACCAAAGAAATCTCCACGCCACTTTGCTTCCATATGAGTTGCAATAACATCTTTATTTTCATTTAAAAGTGGGCCACACCACATATCTTTTTTAATTGTATTATTGTTAATTCCTTTTGAAATATAATCTATAGCACCATTTTGAAGAATAACATGGCTATCTAACAATAAGACATATTCACCATCTGCATGTTCAAAAACAGAGTTTTTAGCATGTGCTGGTCCTTTTCCTTTAGGCTGATGAACATATTTGCCTCCAACAATATTAACTAAATTATTTAAACCTTCTGTTTTTTTTGGATAATCATCTATTACTAGTATTTGAACATCGCTTCTGATTCTTGAATTTCCTAAATGATAAAGTCTTAGGGCACTAGCAGTCCAAAAGCTACCTTCTGCATCATCATGACAAGCCCAACCAATAGTTAATTTTATTTTTGACATAATTCCTTCTTAATAAGTTTATAATTATATTTTATCATTTTTAAAGATAAAATTCAAATATGTTGTAGATTCCTACTTTGTCAAATGTTATTTAAATTAATTTATTTGTATTTAATATAATATAATGTAAACAATCAAACAAATGAAAGGTATTTTAAATTATGTTTATTAAAAAAACCCATAAAGGATTTACATTAATAGAACTTTTAGTTGTAATTGCAATAATCGCAATTTTAATTGGATTATTACTACCAGCAGTACAAAAAGTCCGTGAGGCTGCTGCCAAAATGCAATGTGCAAATAATTTAAAACAAATTGGACTTGCTATTCATTCTTATGTTTCAGCAAACAATGAAACTTTTCCAACTAGTACAAGGCCAGGCGGAGTTACAACATCACCAAGAATAAGCTGGGCAGTTGCAGTTTTACCATTTTTAGAACAAGACAATTTAGTTAAAACTTATGATTTTAAAACAAATTGGAGTTCTGCAACTAATTTACCAATTACAAAACAAGCAATTAAAATATTTCAATGCCCTGTAGCTCCTGATTCATCAAGGCTTGATGGTGATCCTCAAAATGGAACATGGGATATTGTTGCTACAACAGATTATGCAGCAATTACAGGAGTAAGTCCAATTGCTACAAATGTAAATACTTCAGGATTTGCAATACCTGGAATTATGGAAAAGAACAAAACAGTAAAAATATCATCTGTAATGGATGGTCTATCTAACACATTAGCTATTGTAGAATCTTCTGGTCGCCCTTTTTTATATAGAAAAGGTGTTAAAATTGGATCTGTTCCAGCAGTCAAAGTAAATGGTGGAGGTTGGTGTAGACCTGCATCAGATTTAGACTTCATATCTTCTGATGCTACTGGAGCAACTTATCCTGGCAGTTGTGCTGTTAATTGTACAAATGGTTTTGATTATACATCTTATAATATGGTTCCATTCGGAACTGAAGGTACTGGTCAACCTTATTCATTTCATACTAATGCTATAAATGCATTAATGGGAGATGGATCTGCAAGGACAATTAATAGCAATATATTAATTAATATATTTGCTGCATTAGTTACAAGGGCAAATGGCGAAGTTATTGGTGATTTTTAAGATTTAATTTCATAAAATTCAAATAAAATATGATTTACTATTGTTAAATAAAATTTTTATGATATAAAAGGTTTAGTGTTTATTATCTTAGTATAAAGGAGAATATGCTATGCAAGCTATGTTTATGTTTTTAAGTCTAATAATTGGAACGGATACATTTTTAGATGAGGAACAAAAGAATGAAATTATTTCAATTCTTCCAAAGATTCAAGATTCAATTATAAACTCTAGAATTAAGTCTGATTCTGTTTATTTTTATTCTGATAAAACTATGCCAAAAGCATATCAAGATTTTGAAGGAGCTTTGCGAGGCATTCATAGCCCTTCTTATAATATTTCAGCTAATTACAGTGAACCTTTTGGCAATGGAAATGTTGAATTTCCTTGGGGTAAACCTGCTGGAATGCATAGAGTAAAAAGCTTTTCAGAATTAAAATTTATTAATTTGCCTAATAATAAAAAAATTGAATATGAAAAAAATAATGATGGAAGTTATAACTGGGAATTTCCAGAAGACACTTTAATTGGAGAGATTTTATTTGTTAAGCTTAAGGATGAACCAATTGTATTTGAAATTAGAACTAGAAGAAAGTTAGATGGAAAATGGAGGCCAAATGTTTTCAGGCCATTTCCAACTGTAGATGACTTGATTGATACTATTAAAAATCGTTGGCCTAATTATTCTGAGCTTGAAGATTTGAAAAAATTAATTGATCATCTTAAAAATAATGATTCTACAGTTACTCTTAAGCTAGAAGATGATCAACCTAATAAAGTATTTTCTTCAACAGCAGATATAGATTACTTGCCTAAAATTAACGATGAAAATGTATTTTTCTTACTTAAAAATACAACTTTTAAATCTTGCGTAGATAAATTTTGGAGAAATACTAAAAATCCTTCTGCTGCTCCTAGCACAAAGGAAGATTTTCATATAGTTCCTAAGAATTATGATGGTGCATTTATTAATGTAGATTCAAAAAGTTGTATGAAATGTCACGAAAATACAAATGATCATGTTAATAAATTTGATTCTGGCAGGGATTGGTATGGTAGAATTCGTGGCAATGATGGAATATTTAGCTTTCATATTTTCGATAAAGATTGCATAAGCTATCAAGGAACAGGAAGAGGAGTCAAGATAAATCAAAAGTTAATTGACTTAGATTTAATTAATCTGAAGCGATAGTACAAATAGAAAAAGGCCTCTAAATAAGAGGCCTTTTTCAAATATTCAACAATTTAATCGTCAATAATGCCAGCAACATTTAACAATGTTTCTGGTGTATCAGTAAAAGATCCACCATCAGCTACTGCTACATGCATTACACTAACACCGCCACTATTAACAGTATTGACAACATTAACAGTGCGTTGTTTGGAAAGTCCATTAGAAACAGAAGTATCTAAGTAACTTTCGGTTCCGATATTGATTTCATCTGGAACAAGCTTTACTATAAAACTAGCCATAATTTCTCCTTTGTTTATAAACAGTTTAATTTAACCTTTGTTAACCAAGGTTAAGATTTATCTATTTAAAATAAATCTTACAATTATATATATTAATATAAATTTAAAAATATGATATTATTTTAGCTTATCATTCCATATTTTTGAGTCTTCAATAACATTAGGATTAAATTTATTCCAGTTTAATAAATGTCCGAATATAAAATGACAGTTCATTGTTTTATTTTGACATAATGGTATAAGATTATTTGGATCTAGTTCTTTATTTTTATCTATATGAAAAGGAATTATATGATGGGCAGTTAAATTTTCTTTGCTTCCACATACTTTACAACATGGATTTCCTTCTAAAAAATTATTTCTAACTGAACGCCATTTACCACTCCTCATAGAAAGAATAGTCTTTGCTTCAGCAATGTTAAATTTTATCATTTTTTTAGATGATAATAAATTCCATATTTCTGTAATTAAAGCATTAAAAAAGTTTGAAATTTTTAATATTATATAGATTAAAATAGCTTTTGTAAAATTAATTATTTTTTTCATGGTTCCTTTATAAATATATATTAGTTAATATTTTTAAAAAGGTTGAAATTAAATGGATAATATAAATTTCAAGGATTGGTTGATAATGAAAGAAAATAAAAGAAAATTAATAAATTTAGATAAGACACCTAAAGCTCCAAAAGGTAAAAATGTAATTATTAAATTGGGAAAAGTTCAACCTGATACATTATTTAGTGATAGGGGACATATACATATAAAAAACGGTGGGGCACATGAAAAAACCCATACTAGAGGCGAAGAAAAGATAAAATGGAATAAAGATCAAGACTATTTAAAGTAATAAATTTTTGCATCGCTTACAGACCAACTGCAAGGAACTTTGATTTCTTTAGTTCTTTTTACTTTTGAAAAATCGCAATTTTCAGGAAAACTAGTAAGAACAATAATTGCATTTAAGTTTCTATTATTTGATATTTTATCCCATATTTTCACCATTGTTTTTTCATCAAAACAAGTTGATGCACTGTAAAAAATTGTACCATGCGACATGTCTAGATTTTTATTTAAAAAATTAAATCTGTAAAAATTTAATCTATTAGCTGTTACTTCATTTTTTTTAATTTTTTCTTTTATTTTTTCTGCTTGTGAAAATCTTGTTGTTGAAAATTCAACTCCATTAGATGATTTTACACATGTTTGATAATAAAATTGAGTTACTACTTTTCCACAACCACAGCCTAAATCAAAAAAAACATCATTTTTATCTATGAAAATATTATTAATAATATTAGAAACTCCTACTGGAAGAATTTCTCCATAAGTTGAAACAACATCATTTTTGTTTTTAAATTTATGTAAATTATTGTATGGATCATCAGCATCTAAAGAATAAGAGTTAATTCCTCTATATATAGATTTTATTTTTTTAATTGCTTGTTCTTTGTTCATATGTTCCTAATTTAAATATTATAATTTTGAATGTTAGTATAACCACAATGGTTTTTTTGAATACAGATATCATCTATAGTTCCAAATATTTTTACTTCTTTTATATTTTTTGACATAAAATGATCTAATTGAATTTCTATTTTTTTGTGTATTTCTAAAAGCTTATTTGCTCCAAAGTTACTTAACAAATAAGCATGAGATAATTGATGCGATGTTGGTATTAACAGGTCTTCATTAAAAGTTAAATAATTAGAAGTTGCTTGCCATCCAAGTAGAATTACTCCCCATTCAGCATTTATTTTTTTTACGATATTAGCTGTGGTTTCAAGTAAGTTTTTTGGCACTGATGAATCATCTTCTAAAATAAGACAATAATCATCTTTTGATTTGGACTCTCTTAAAAATCTTTTCCAACATTTTAAGTGACTTAAATAGCAACCAATAGCACCTTCTGTAAGATCTTCGTGGAATTTTCTTTTTTTGTTCTTTATTGTTTCTTTTAATTCTTTAATTGTTTTTTTAGAAAGATGCTGTTTGTAATTTTTCCACAAATGCAATCTAGTATCAATCGCTTTTACAATAATAATTTTATCATCAATATTATTCCATTCTTTCAGAAATTCTTTTTTTCTGTCTGTGTTTTCTTCAAGATTAATTACATAAGCACCAGTATAATTAGCAATCATATTATAATATATGCAGCATAATTACTTTTTTAGAATATAAAATAATTTAAATTTTAATGATTTTTTAGTATAAAAAAATTATTAATTGCAAGTAACTGCTAAACCTGATAAATTTAACATAAGCGAAATTTAATTAAAAAATTTCATATATCATTTACACTTTCAATTTTAACAATTTCTAGTGTTTTAGGATTTTTACCAATATACATTTTTTTAATTTTTTCTGCTTCGATGCCAATTAAAATAAATTCATCCCCATGCTTTAAAGCTTGTTTAACATAAGGTATATGAATAGTTTTTTCTTTTAATTGTTTTTCTATATTATTAAAGTTTGAATCTGGAAGCATATTAGAATATATTTCAGTGTAATCAATAGTATTTACTCTGAAAGTTATTTTAGGTGTTGAGTTATAAATTAATCTTTTCAAAAATGCATCATTCATTATATTTTCTCATTTGAAATTGTTATAATTGATTCATCTATGTTATTTAACATTGAGTCTTTAAAAATTATAGTGTGTTTTACAGGCCATTTAAAATTATTATAATCGGGGAAATTAATTTCTTGGAAGTCTGGGTTATCATGATTTTTATTTATTGTATTTATGAAATAAATCCAGTTATTTTTTTCATCTTTTATTTGACCGTCTATACTTAAAATTAATTTATTTTTCTTTTTATAATAATAAAGAAAAACATTTAAATAAAAATTTGGAATTAATTTAACTAGCATAAAATTATTACTTTTAAATCCAATTTCAAAATCTTTATAATGGCAGCTATAACAATAGTGATATCCATATGTCTTTCTCATGTTTATAGGGACTACTATGTTTCTGTAATTAAATTTAACATACAGTTTTGGATATGTAAAAAAAGAATCGTAGTGCAGTTTATTTTTTAAATATATGCACTTGTTGTTAATGACATCTACATACTTTTCTATCGCAACTATACTATCAATTTTTTCTAATATTATATCTGTTTTTTCTTTTTTTATTTTTTCATTTTCTTTTTCTAAGATATTTATTTTATCTTGTAAATCTTTATTTGTTAAAATTTCTTTTTTTTTATTATTATCTTGCATTTTAAATCCTTAATTAAATATTATTTTTACGCTGGCATTTCCTTTTTTTTCGGCAATCTCATAAAAACAACAATTTATAACAAGTGAATTTTTTTCTTTTAAGCTTTTAATTAAATAATATTTAACTTTTAAGTTTGTATTTTCTTCTACTGTGGTTTCTAAGCTAAAATCTTTATTCTTTTTTTCGTGGTTAGCGAAAAAACAAATCCCAACTTTTTTCTCATTTATTACAAAAAAACTCAATCCTATTGCTATTTTTTTAATTGGAATGTTGAGTATTTTGAATTTTTCTAAATTTTCAAATTCGGAATAATAATAAAAAGAATTTATTTTATGATTTAATTTACTTTTTACCAATCTAAATTTAAAATCATTAATTTCTATATCAAAAAAATTTTTTATAAATTTCTTAATCATACTTAGCATTGCTTTCTTAATATTTCTCTTTTGGTTATTTATTTAAAATTCTTAAATTTTACTAATAATTAATAAAATCTATGTAATAAATTAGCTATTCTAATTAAATTATAAATTAATCGTTAAAACATTTAAATTACATTTTAATAAAAATTTTTTAAATTAAGTAAATTGCTTCGATAATTAAGTTGCATTATTTTTATTTTTTTATATTTTGATAAGCAACAAGGAGTTTAATTATGAATGATGCAGGAAATAGTTCGGAAATTAAATATTTAGAAATGCTTAAAAAAATCATGGAAGAGGGAGTGTTGTGTCATAATAGAACTGGCATAGATACGCTTGCAATACCTCATGTTTTATTCCAACATGATATGAGTCAGGGATTTCCATTATTTACAACAAAGAAAATGCATTTTAATTCAGTGAAAGTAGAGTTAGAGTTTTTTATAAAAGGAATGCATGATAAACAATGGTTACAAGATCGCAAATGCAATATTTGGAATGAATGGTGTTCACCAAAATTAATTCCACAAGGATTAAATGAAGAGCAAAGAAAAGAATATCAATTAAAAGAAAGAGAGTTAGGACCAATTTATGGTGTTCAATGGCGTAATTTTAATAATGAAGGATATGATCAACTAAAGAAAATAGTCGATACTTTAAAAAACAATCCAGATGACCGAAGAATGATTTGTTCAGCTTGGAATCCCTTGCAAATTGATTCAATGGCATTACCACCATGTCATTTTGTTTGGGTTCTAACCAAAATAGGTAAAAAAATTAATTTATCCTTTCATATGCGTAGCGTAGATACATTTCTTGGCTTGCCATTCAATATTGCTTCTTATGCTTTATTGTTACATTTATTGGCTAAAGAAAGCGGTTTAGAAGAAGGAATTGTTTCTGGATACTTAGACAATGTTCATTTGTATACTAACCATTTGGAAGCAGTTAAAAAACAGGTTTCTAGAATTCCATATAAATATCCAAAAATTGAAACTAGTAATTTTAAATCAATTTTTGATTGGTCATATGAAGATACATTTTTAAACGATTACATCCACCATGATCCTATTAGAGCACAGGTTGCCATATGAATAAATTATTTAATATTATTGCTGCGATGGATTTTAATCATGGCATTGGATATAAAGGAAAATTACCTTGGGATATTAAAGGTGATTTAAAGTTTTTCAAGGAAATAACTAAAACCAACCCTTTGATAATGGGAAGAAAAACTTGGGAATCTCTACCAGTAAAACCTTTGCCAAATAGAGAAAATATAGTTATTTCAAAAAGTTACAAAATAAATTCTCTTCAAAAGGCTCTGGATTATTGTTGGGATAAAAACCAAATTCCTTTTATTATTGGTGGTTCATCAATTTACCAAGAAGCAATAAATCATCCAAGTTTAGATGGTTTGTTTTTAACTTTAATTCATGGATGTCACAAAGCAGATGTATTTTTTCCAGTAATACCAGAGAATTTAAAAATAATGTCTGGAGAACATTATTTTAGGTATTCTATATTTACTTTTGTTAACAAAATCAATTAAATTTTTTAATTAAGTTTTTATAGCAAAAGTCGTATAACCTTCAAAAGATGCAGTACATTGAACCCAATTAGAACCGCTTGCTATTAATTGAACAGGAGAAGAACATTTATACCCAGAATAACTTCCATTTTGATTTTGCCCTAATTCACCGAAAAGATTTCTTCCCCAACTCCATAATGTTCCATCTTTTTTTATTCCAATTGTATAAGTAGCACCACATGAAACTTGCAACCAATTATTTCCAATTGCCTTTACAGGTGAGTAATTAAATTCTTGATTACTTGTTTGATTGTTTCCAAATTGTCCAAAGCCATTAGTGCCCCAACACCAAAGTGTTCCATTTTTTTTAATCGCTGCTGTATGAGTTTTACCTAAAGATATTTGGTCCCAGCCTGTTCCAATTTGGCGAATTTTAGGATTGCCATCATCTTCGCCTTTTTGATAGTTTAAACCCCAAGTCCAAAGTGTTCCATTTTTTTTAATCGCTGCTATTTTGTTGTAACCACAGAAAACCTTATCCCAATCATTTCCACCAATTTTTGTTTGAAATGGTGCTCCTAATGATTGTATTCCTGAATTAGTCCACAAGAATCCTGATAAATTAGATCCCCATACCCAAAGTGTACCATTTGTTTTAACTGCTGTTGTTATGTAATGGCCACAAGATACTTGCTTCCAGTTATTACCAAATGCTACAGTTTGAGTTGGAGATGATCTTCCAGTCCTATAATCATTCCAACCATTTCCTAATTCCCCATATAAATTTAACCCCCAAGTCCAAAGTGTTCCATTTTTTTTAATGCCTGCTGTGTGGTAGCTTCCACAAGAAATTTGCTCCCAGTTAAAATCTTTGTCGCAAGTTTGAACTGGCTCTTTTACAAAATTATCTTTATCTGGCTTATTTATATCAACACTTTTATTATCTCCAAGTTGATTGTATAAAAATGACCCCCAACACCACAATGTTCCGTTTGTTTTAATTCCTGCTGTATGTTGAACTCCACATGATACTTCTTTCCATTTATCTGTTCCAATTATAGTTTGAATAGGAGAACTTTTATCAATTGAATTACCGTTTCCTAATTGATATGAATCGTTTCTTCCGAATCCCCATAATGTACCATAAGAAGTTGGAGTTGGTGCTTCTGGAGGCAAAGGACGACTTATTATTTGTGATTTTTCGGCAATTACATATCCTGGCTTTTTCCAAGTGCAATAATTATCTTCTGGACTATAAATATATATTTTACAAGTCCTTATAAATTCAAATTTTTTAAGTCTTCTATTGTAATAATAAAAGTTTATATCTCTTTTTATTGGAAATTTAATGTCTTTACATTTTGAAATTCCGTAATATGATGAATTTTTTAAATCTTTTGAATAAAAATAACTTTCTGGCACTGGATCTTTAGTTTCTATGGTTATTTTAATTGAATACTTAATCCAAGGAAGTCCAATTTTGCATTTAGAATTATTGCATTTTCCTAAACTTACTGTTACTCCAACATTATAGTCTGTATAGTCACTTTTAATAGGCAATCGTAATCCTTGGATTATATAATTTTTATAATCTCTATGCATAATAAATCCGTCCCAATTACTAAGCTCATTAGTCTCTGGTTTTAATGAAAAAATATGATTTCCAAACTTTGGGTTCTCAATTAGAACATTTAAAAGTTTTCCTTTTTTTAAATTATCTCCTCTAAGACAATCAAACCAAGGTGTATTCTTAGATGCCATTTATTTCCTTTTATTTTTTAAAAAATTATAAATACTCTTAGATAAACAAATATTACTTTAATTATTTATTAAACTTACAAATTTTTAAAAAATAATAATACATATGCAATACAAGCAATTAATTATTACGGAGCATAAAATGGCTGATATTATAAAAAATAACATAAAAACACAAGACGCAGGCATTTTAAATGTTTATGTTGCAAATATGTCAAGCAAGACGATTTCAATTTATGATAGAAATGGTTCAACTGGTGAATTGACAGCAAATGGAACAATTGCAACTGCAAATTACCCTTATGGAATTGTTATTTCTGCTGACGGTAAAAATATTTATGCTACGAATCAGGCAGATAACGCAATGTCGATTTATACCAGAAATATTTCAACAGGTTTATTGACAGAAGATGGAACAATTGCAACTGGAAATCTACCTTTTGGAATTTGCATTTCAGCTGATGGTACAAATGTTTATGTTGCTAACCAATCAAGCAGCACAATGTCGATTTACAACAGAAATATTTCAACAGGTGCATTGACAGCAAATGGAACGATTGCAACTGGAAGTATTCCTTTCCAAAATTGTATTTCTGATGATGGCAAAAGTGTTTATGTGGTAAATTCTGGAAATGATACGGTTTCAATTTATGATAGAAATATTTCAACAGGTGCATTGACAGCAAATGGAACGATTGCAACTGGAATTTCAGCTAATTCAATTTGTATTTCCGCTGATGATAAAAATGTTTATGTTACTAATGGTACCGATAATACAATTTCAATTTATGATAGAAATGTTTCAACAGGTGCATTGACAGCAAATGGAACGATTGCAACTGGAAATATCCCTTATAGAATTTGCATTTCATATGATGGCACAAGTGTTTATGTTGCTAATAATGTCAGCGATACGATTTCAATTTATGATAGAAATGTTTCAACAGGTGCATTGACAGCAAATGGAACAATTGCAATGGCAGATTCAGCTAATGCAATTGTTGTTTCAGCTGATGGCAAAAGTGTTTATGTTACGATTCCTAACAATGATGTAATTTCAATTTATGATAGAAATGTTTCAACAGGTGGATTGACAGCAGATGGAACAATTGCAACTCAAGATAATCCTTATGGAATTGTTGTTTATCCTACTGATGGTAGTATATTCGTTACTACAACCGCTGCACCTACCACCACTACCACGAAGCCTACTACCACTACCACGAAGCCTACTACCACTACCACGAAACCTACTACCACTACCAAAAAACCTACTACCACTACCAAGAAACCTACTACTACTACCAAGAAACCTACTACCACTACCAAGAAACCTACTACCACTACCAAGAAACCTACTACGACTACTAAAAAACCTACTACCACTACCACGAAGCCTACTACCACTACCACGAAGCCTACTACCACTACCACGAAGCCTACTACCACTACTAAAAAACCTACTACCACTACTGTAAAACCTACTACCACTACTGTAAAACCTACTACCACTACTGTAAAACCTACTACCACTACTGTAAAACCTACTACCACTACTAAAAAACCTACTACCACTACTGTAAAACCTACTACCACTACTGTAAAACCTACTACCACTACTGTAAAACCTACTACCACTACTGTAAAACCTACTACCACTACTGTAAAACCTACTACTACAACGGCAGGGCCGACTACTACTACCACCACTGCAGCACCGACTACAACGGCAGGACCGACTACTACGGCAGGACCGACTACTACTACCACTGCAGCACCGACTACAACGGCAGGACCGACTACTACTACCACTGCAGTACCAACTACAACGGCAGCACCGACTACAACGGCAGCACCGACTACTACTGTAAAACCTACTACCACTACCACGAAGCCTACTACCACTACCACGAAGCCTACTACCACTACTGTAAAACCTACAACCACTACTAAAAAACCTACTACCACTACCACAAAGCCTACTACCACTACTAAAAAACCTACTACGACTACCAAGAAGCCTACTACTACTACCAAGAAACCTACTACGACTACTAAAAAGCCTACTACCACTACTAAAAAACCTACTACGACTACCAAGAAGCCTACAACCACTACTAAAAAACCTACTACTACTACCAAGAAGCCTACTACCACTACCAAGAAACCTACTACTACTACCAAGAAGCCTACTACAACTACTAAGAAACCTACTACTACTACCAAGAAGCCTACTACCACTACCAAGAAACCTACTACTACTACCAAGAAGCCTACTACAACTACTAAGAAACCTACTACTACTACCAAGAAGCCTACTACCACTACCAAGAAACCTACTACGACTACTAAAAAGCCTACTACCACTACTAAAAAGCCTACTACGACTACTAAAAAGCCTACTACAACTACTAAGAAACCTACTACGACTACCAAAAAACCTACTACCACTACTAAGAAACCTACTACGACTACCAAAAAACCTACTACAACTACCAAGAAACCTACTACGACTACTAAAAAGCCTACTACAACTACTAAGAAACCTACTACGACTACTAAAAAGCCTACTACGACTACTAAGAAACCTACTACAACTACTAAAAAGCCTACTACGACTACTAAAAAGCCTACTACAACTACTAAGAAACCTACCACTACCACTACTACAACGACAACGACAACGACAACGACAACGACAACGACAACGACAACGACAACGACAACGACAACAACTACAACGACAACGACAACGACACCTAATCCAAATTGTTATCTGTATCAAGATGGAAATGGGTGCTATTATTGCGATAGCACTCCAAATGAAGGAACAGAGCAGCCATGTGAAGATTGTGCTCAAGTTGCTGCTACTTTAAATGAAGGACATGTTCCTCCGTGTCCTACTACTACTAGCACTACTACTCCACCACCTGTTTCTACCAGTCCGCTTCCTTTTAGATTCCTTAATATTAAAGAAGGTATAAGAACAGTAAATAAATTTAACAGGAAAAAATAAAATAAATGTTATATTTTAAATAAAAAAAGCCATCTTAATTAAAAAGATGGCTTTTTTATTTACTTTTATTTGGTTTAATATTTATAAATTAAAGCTGCTTCCGCAACCACAAGTTGATTTTGCACTTGGATTAACTACTTTAAATCCTCTTTCGTTCATATCATCAAGATAATCAATAGTCGCACCATTAATGTACATCACGCTTCTCTTATCTATAATTACACCAACTTCATTTATTTCATAAGATTCATCTAACTTATCGTTTATTTCTTCATCAATTGTGAGTTTGTATTGAAATCCAGAGCATCCACCTCCAACAACACGAACTCTTAGGTATTGTTTTTTATCATTATTATTATCATTTTTTTGTTCTTCAACAATACGCTTTATTTCACTTTTCGCTCTTTCGGTAATTAATATTGACATAGTTAATCCTTTCTTTTGATTAATTAATTTAGTTACTATGTTTGATTCTTTTAATTAAATCTAGTATGGCTAAGTCTTTGCCTTTTAATTCTACATCAAACATAATATTTTTACCATGAGAATTTGGTATTTCTTTTGCCATTTCTGCATGTGCTTTAGTGCCGTCTTTTGATTCACTATAATGAAAAAGAGGTTGGCAATTCCAAGTTTTGTATGCCAGATCAAAGGCTTCTTTTTCTGATAAATTATCAGCAAGAAATTTATGATGTAAGCAATCAAAAGTAATAGGAATGTTATATCTTTGGTAAAATATTTCAACTAATTTTTTAGTACTCCAAACACCTTTAACATTATCATTGTTTTCTAGCACCAATCTTTTTCTTACGCCATCAGATAATTTTTGAAAATTTTTCATGAATTCCTTAGACAATTCTTCTTCATTGCCATCTTTTCTAATATGGATATTTAGAGGTGACAGGTAATTCAAAGGTAATTCAAGTCTGTTAAATATATCGGCATGTAATTCAAGGTCATTAATTGAATTAGAAATTGTACTTGGGTTTTCAGAAGTAAGACTTATGTACTCACTTGGATGAGCAGAAATTCTTATTCCATTTGATTTAATGAAGTATTTAATTTGATTTAACAAAAAATTTATATCTTTTACATTTGGTAAATCATCAATTTTCATACATATATCAGGATGATTAAGCAAAGGAAATAAATCGCTACTAATTCTATAACCAGAAATGCCAATATTTACACATTGTTTTATTGTTTTAAAACAAACTTCTAGATTATGCAAAGAAATAAGTCCTATTTTATTAATTGCTTCATTTTTACTTATACTAGAAAAGCTTTTATAAGTAATTCTTCTGAATCTAGTGCCTTCTTTGGCTAAGATATTAGAAATACAACAAAGTGATAAATTCATAATAATTTCTATTTTGTTAGATATACAAAAAACAACTTTCCACAAGGTAAATATAATTAATTTTTTAAATAAGTCAATAATAATTCATGTTAATAAATAAAATGTTAGTATGTTAATGTAATATAAAGATGCAATTTTTAACAAGGATACAATGCTTTTAGATTTAATAGGATTAATTAAAAAATACAACATGAAAATAAAAGGTGTTATTCATATTGGATCACATCATGGTCAAGAAAATAATTTATACAACTTAATTGGTATTAATAATAGAATTTTTTTTGAACCTCTAGCTTCTAATTTTTCAGTATTAGAAAAAAACATAGGATCTGAATATACATTAGTTAAAAAAGCTTTGGGCAATGAAAATAAAAAAGTCAGCATGTATGTAGAAAAAGCAAATTCAGGACAATCAAGTTCAATATTAAAACCAATGCTTCATTTGAAGCAATATCCAAATATAGTTTTTAACGATACTGAAATTGTTGATATGATAAGACTAGATTCTTTTGAAGAAGACTTAACAAACTATAATTTTATAGTTATTGATGTTCAAGGGTACGAATTAGAAGTTTTTAAAGGGGCAAAAAATACTCTTGAGAACATTGATTATATAATATCTGAGATAAATAGAGATGAATTATATGAAAACTGTGCTAAAATAGAACAACTAATTGAATTTTTGAGTAATTATGGATTTGAATTTATTGAACATAATTGGGTTGGGGGAACATGGGGAGACGGACTTTTTATAAAAAGTAAATAACTTATGATAAGCATATTAAATTTTGGAAACATGGTAAGACTAGGAAATCAAATTTTTCAATTTGCTTTAATGTTTGCAATTAATAAAGATAAGAAATATTCTATATCTCTTCCTAAAGGGAAAAACAATAAGGGAGAAGATATTCAATTTTGGAAATGTTTTGATATTCAAAATATAAAAATACATAATTTTAAAGAAGATGATTTTGATTATTACATTCAAGAAGATAATGGATGTTATAATTTTGATAAAGATATTTTGCAGCAAGAAGATGATTTAATTTTTGATGGTTGTTTTCAATCGTATCTTTATTTTGATAAATATAAAAAAGAATTAATAAAATGTTTAAAATTTAAAAATAATATTATTAAAAAAGGCAATGATAAGTTATCAAAATATAAAACTCCACTTACCAGTATTCATGTTAGAAGAACAGATTATTTAAATCATCCTTGCTGGGGAGATTTAATCAAAGAAGGATATTATGAAAAAGCGATTGAAAACATAAAAGACAATGAAGAAGTTTTAGTATTTTCAGATGATGTTAATTTTGTTAAAGATTATTTTAAAAATAAGAAAAATTTTAATATTATTGACGAAGACGAATATATTTCTTTGTACATGATGACAAAATGTGAAAAGCATATAATTGCCAATAGTAGTTTTTCATGGATGGGTGCATATTTAAGTGGAAAAGAAAATATCACTTGTCCCAATCCTTGGTTTCCTTCTTTTTTCCCAAAGCCAAATAACATTCAAAAAGATATAACTAAACCAAATTGGAGAAAAATAAATGTCTTTAAATAAAAAAGCATTAGTTTTAGGAGCAGGGGGATTCATTGGATCTCATTTGGTAAAAAATCTAAAAATAAAAGGCTATTATGTAAAAGGCGTTGACATAAAACATCCTGAATTTTCAAGTAGTTTGGCTGATGAATTTATGATTGGTGATTTAAAACAACAATGGTTTTGTGATAAGGTATTTAATGAAAGATTCAATGAAGTATATCAACTTGCAGCAGACATGGGAGGTGCTGGTTATATTTTTACTGGCGATAATGATGCTAATATTATGACTAACTCAGCATTAATTAATTTAAATGTTATAGAAAGATGTGTTAGCACACAAGTTGGAAAAGTTTTCTATTCTTCTTCTGCGTGTATTTATCCTGCTTATAATCAAGTAGATCCAGAAAATCCAAAATGCTCAGAAGATTCAGCTTATCCAGCTGAACCAGACAGTGAATATGGATGGGAAAAACTATTCAGTGAAAGGCTTTATCTTTCTTATCATAAAAATTATAACTTAAATGTAAGAATAGCAAGGCTTCATAACATTTTTGGCCCTGAAGGAAGTTGGAATAATGGAAAAGAAAAAGCCCCAGCAGCATTATGTAGAAAAATAGCAGAAGCAGATTCTATTGTTGATGTTTGGGGCGATGGCAAACAAACTCGGTCTTTTCTTTATATTGATGAATGTTTAGAAGCTATCGAAAGATTTATTGAATCTGATTTTACTGGTCCTGTTAACATTGGTTCAGAAGAAATGATTTCAATAAATGATTTAACTAATATGATTATTAGCATATCAGGTAAAAATTTAACTATAAATAATATAAAAGGTCCTACTGGAGTTAGAGGAAGAAATTCAGACAATAAATTATATTTTAAAAATATTGGTTGGAAACCAGATTGCAAATTAAAAGATGGAATAGAAAAAACATTTAATTGGATTAGTAACCAGCTAAAAAAATCTATTAATCAGAAAATATCTTAGAATTTTTTTTTAAAATAAGAACAATTGCTTCAAGCATTACATAATAACAAACTGTGTTTACTTCTTTTTTTACTTTTCTTGTTTTTACAATTGGCATTTTTTCTATTATGTCTTTCATTTTCTTGTTATTTTTAAATTTTTCTTTTACAAACTCAAGTAAATCCTTGTCTTCAAATTTTTTAAACATAGAAAGTAGTTCTTTTGATAAAGAAACTTGTCCTTCGTACATAGCTGGATTGTTATTTTTTAAAGTAACATAGTTTTCAACACCTGTGTAATTATAAAGTAGGCCATTGTAGCATTTTACATATTTATCTGCGTCAAAATTATCCCCAAAAGCTTCATTTATAACACTTAACATTCTATCTCTAAATAGCTTGTAAAATTTATTTATTTTATCTATATTCATAAAGTTCCTTAATTTTATTGTTAATTTATTTAGTTTTTTTTAAACAATATAGATATTTTATTTTGTATTAAATTAAAATATTATTTTCAAAGGTGTGTTGTTATGAATATCATTAAAAAAATCATCGAATCAGTTAGTGGCTTTAAAAAGAATAATATAATTAATAAAATAGAGCCTAAAAAACAAAACTATTCTCATTTAGAAAAATTTATTAATAACAGCAAGGAAGCTTTTAATTCTATGAATTTTTCTTTATCAAAATTAAATGATGCTTCTAAAATACCAAATGGATGTCCTAAAAAAAACAATGAAGCAATTGCTAATCAAATAAAAGCATTAAAAAACATCACTTTGATATTTAAAAAAATTATGATTAACATTAGCGAAACAAAAAATTTCTTAAATATTAATGAACCAATAAAAGAAATTGAAATATTAAATAATGATTTTATTATTATTGAAAAAATTAATTTGTTTTTAGGAAGTGTAAAAGACGATGAATCTTTAATAGGAAAACTACTTTATGCAAAACAAGAAAAAGACATAAAAAGAAAAAAATATGTTTTGAGAAATCAAATAAATAGACTTAAAAATAAATTAAACAATTTAAATGAAATAATTAAAAGAATAGAAAAAATTTACATTGATAAAATTTGATGTTAAGGACATGGAAATTTTTTCTTACCACAAGATGCTTCTATTGCTGCAATTCTAGCAACAAGAGCATCAATTGCTTCTTGACATTTCTCAAGATCTTTTATATCTTTGTTTTTTATATTTTTAGCACTTTTTAAATTAGCTTCTGCGTTTGACAGTGTTCCCTCTAGAGTTAAATTGGTTTTTTTTATTGATTCTATTTCAGAAATTCTTTTCAATATTTGTTGATTAATTTTATTTTGACATCTTTCTATTGCTCCTGGTCCAGCTTGTGAAGCACTTTGAACACATAAATTTCTTTCTTCTTCAAGAGTTTTTATGCTGTTGTTTTTTTCTTTAATTGTTGCTTTATTACTTTCAATACTAGCATTTATTCCATCTAACACTTTCTGAGCATTGTCTATAGCTTTATCATATTTATTTGCTGTAATCCTCGATTGAATATTATTTTTTGTTGTTTCTTTGCTTGCTTTTTGTGAAAGCAAATGAGGAATACTGCAGAATGTATCTTTTGTGCATTCTGGAGTAGTAGTAGGTTTCTTAGTAGTTGTAGGCTTAACAGTAGTGCTAGGTTCTGTTGTTGTGGAAGATGCAAAATTTAAGCCTATGATTTTTCTATTAATATTTTTATGTATTTTTTTCATTTTATCCTAATTTTAAATTTTATAATTAAATTATATATTATTGAATAAATAAATTTATCATTTTTAAAATATATAAGATATGATAAATATTGCATTTTTAATTATGATTAAGTATAATATTTATTTGCAAGAAATTAAATACAAAAAAGAAATTGAAGAAATTCACATTAATTGTCAACTAAGATTCCCAAATGATAAAGATAAATGTTCTATCGAAAGTCTTATAAGTGAATACTTAGAATCTAAAATAAATAATTATCCAGTTATGAGTCATGCTTATCATTTTGGTTATATAGGAAGATGCTGCACTAGAGAAATATTAGTATTCAATCAAAGTTATCAATCATATTGTAAATATAAAATAGAAACTGGCAATCAATATGAAATAAATTTTTACTCAAATGCTTTAAGAGAAGCACAAGAACTTTATAAATGCTACGATTTATTAGATGATTCTTTTTGTGATGGGTTTTCTATGATAAGAAGAAGAAGATCTCTTAATGATTTAAAAAAATTAATTGGGGAAGAAAGTTTTTATAAAGGAATACTTCCTCCATCAATTCCAATTTGGCGTTTTAAAATAGTTGAATAAACTAATCTTTAAACATTTTGTGGAGTTAGCCTATAATCAATTATTTTCATTAATAAATTAAATTCTCTCGTGCCATATAAGTAGAAATCACCACACTTGTTACTACCATGAAAACTTACTGGTAACTCTATGTAATTTATATCTTCAAATCTCAAGTGTCTTTTTAATTTACTATTTCTAAATTCATTAGATTTTTTTGTATTAGTATAAAGATTAACGCCAAATAATTTTTCTTGCTGTTTAATCAAAATATCAATTCCATGTACAGTATCTAATTTCATGTCATATATAACATTTTGATATAGACCACTTTCCTTTAACATTAAAGAAAAATGCAAATCTCTTACCAAAGAAGGATAAGTTCTAAATATCCTTGCTTTAAGTCCTGAGATAATATCATTTGAAAGCTTTTGTTGCTTAAGCCATTCTAAGTTTAACTTAACATAAGCATTTGCGAAATCATTTTGATCTAAAACTTTTTGGTTAATCAAAATGTTTTCATAAAAACAATTTAAAAACATTGGAAACTGAATTTTATGTTCTACATCATGATTCCTGCACTGCATAAAACTTAATTTATAATTTTTAATTGTCTCTTCAATATCATTTGATGTTAAGTAAATCTTATCTAATAAGTTGTCAAATTCATTGATATCCATAGAATCTCCTAGTTAATGGAATTATTATAATATTTAATTTTGGTAATTGCAAGATAATATTATAAATCACTTTATTTTATTGACATTAGATTGATTGTGTTTTATAAAACAATTGAATAAAAATTAAGTTTAAAAAAGGAATAACAATGATTATTGTACATGATGGAAGAGCACACGAAGATGATTTCCTAGCTACTTGTGTTTTGATTTATAAAACAAATCAAAGGGCTTTAAGAACTAAATTTACTTCAGAACACTTGGAAAATTCAGAATATTGGGTTGTTGATCAAGGATTATCTTTTAATACACAATTACATAATTTTGATCATCATCACATAAAGGAAGAAATTTGTGGGTTTACTATGGTTCTAGATTATTTTTATGGGAAAACCTATAGAGAAGATTTTCCCCAGCTTAGATTTGTTGAGATATATGATAGCTATGGTTCAAAATCAGCAGCAAAATTTGCCAAAGTATCAGAAGAAAGTTTAAGTGTAATTCATAGTCCTATTCGTAATTCTATTATCTCAGTGTTCTCTAAAATAAATGGGGAAATTAATGATCCAATGTATTCAGTAATGAAGGAAATTGGAAAATCTATTTGCGAAGAAATTGAGAATTGTAAGAAATTAATGCAAATGATTGAAAATGGCGTACAATATTATTCTTTTGAAAACATTAAGATATTGGATGTTACTAATTGCAAATTAGATGAAGGTTTTAAAATTGAGAACTTACCTACTAGAAAATATTGCAAGGATAAAAAAATTGAAGTCGATGTCGTTCTCACCATAGATAGCAGAAATTCAAACGGTGGATATAGAATGGTTAGTAACAATATTGATGTAATTAAATTTCTTCCTAATGAAAAATCTTATTTCTGTCATAATAGCGGGTTTTTAATAGCATTTAATAATCTTGATGATTACAAGGAAATAATCATGAATTATATTGAGAAATCGAAAAACTGATGATTTATGTAAATATTTTAAATGGTAGGTAATAATTATATATTTATATAATACATAATTCATGTACACAGCAATAGTTTTAGACGAAGAATCTAAAAATAAACTTAAAGATAAATTTCATTCTTTTTTCAATGACGATTGGAAAATAATTTGCCATCACATGACTATCAACATGGGTAAAGCTTCTGAAGACATTAAAAACATGATAGGACAAAGGGTTAAATTAGAAGCAGTCACGCTTGCTTTTGACGATCAAGTAGTAGCTGTTGGAGTAATTACAGATGTCCCTTCAGATAATAAAGTAAAACATATTACTGTAGCAGTTAATTACAATAATGGTGGCAAACCATATCTTAGTAATAAATTAACAAATTGGGAGACAATACCAAATATTAAATTGTCTGGGACAATTGAAGAAGTTGGTTAAATAAACTATGAGAAAAATAATTGTAATTTTTTTGTTTTTCATAATTGCTTCTACTTCTCAAGCTCAAAAATATAGAAGTATTTTACCGCCAAGCCCTCCATTTCCTCCTCCGTTAAACAATACAGTTCAAGCCCAAATTGCCAATCAAAACATTAATTTTAATACTGGAAGTAGTTCTAGTGGTATTGGTGGTTTTGGCGGTGGATTCCAACAAAATATAGGCGGTATTCAAGGTACTGCTCAATACACACAAAATAATACTCCAGGCATGCAAATTTCGCAACTTTATCAAATTCCACTTTCTACAGGTGGTGGTGGATTTGGTCAAGGTGGTGGTGGATTCGGTCAAGGCGGTGGTGGATTCGGTCAAGGCGGTGGTGTCAATACAACTTTTGGTGGCGGATTTGGACAAGGTGGCGGATTTGGACAAGGTGGCGGATTTGGACAAAGCGGTGGTGGATTCGGTCAAGGTAGTGGTGTCAATACAACTTTTGGTGGCGGATTTGGACAAGGTGGCGGATTTGGACAAAGCGGTGGTGGATTCGGTCAAGGTAGTGGTGTCAATACAACTTTTGGTGGCGGATTTGGACAAGGTGGCGGATTTGGACAAAGCGGTGGAGTTCAAGCAATTGGTGTGAATAATCTTTTTTATTCTATGGCAATGCAAGGTATTATGTCTGGTGTTGGTGGTTCAGCATTTCAGAGTGGCGGTGGTGGCAATATGGGCGGTCAAAATATGCGTGGCGGTCAATTTGGTGGTGGTAACATGGGTGGTCAAAATATAGGTGTTTTTGGTGGTGGCAATATGGGTGGTGGTGGATTTGGTCAATTTGGAGGTGGATTTAACAATGGTGATAATGGTCTATAGACATATATTGCCAAGAAAGATATTTCAATGAAATCATTTAATTCATGGATGCATAAAAAAGAAAAAAAATACAACTTTGATGATGTACTCAGATTGGCTAAATTAGCTAATGTAGATAAAAAAGAACTAAATAAATATGAAGAAAAACAATTAATTGATGGTATTAATTCAGAAAAAGAACATGCAATCGGTAAATTTAATGTAATTGGTAAAAACGAAGAAAAAATACTTAAAATTGCTTTAGCTCACCTTGAAGAAGATAAAGAATATTATTCTAAGCTTAAAAATTGCGTAGAAAAGAAATGAAATTTAATAGACATGCAAGAAAACATAGACTTTTATTACGATGACAATGGATTAATGGTGCTTACTAAGGAATTTTTATTAAAAAGAGGAAAATGTTGTAAAAGTGGCTGTAAAAATTGTCCTTATGACTTACATGAAGAAAATATAAATTTAAACAAAAGTTAATAATTTATTTGCTCAATAATGAATAAATAAAGTATAATTCTTCACATGAGGTGTAATATGGCAACAAGATGGATTGCTCAAAAAAACAAATCATCATGTGGTCCAGTTGCTATATTAAATATATTGAAATGGCTAGAAGTAGAAATTAATTATAATAAAGATTATTGCAAATATAAAAGAAAATGTAAATGTACAAAAGAAGGAACACATCAGCCATATTTTGAAAAAAGCCTAAATAGTATTGTTGGAATTGATGTAAAAAGCAAAAATTTGCCAACTATAAAAGAAATAGAAGATGCTTTAAATTCAAATTATATAATAATAATGAAATCAACATTTATGTTTGATTTTAAGAAAATAGAAGGACATTTTTTTATAATAAGTGAAATGACAGAAGAAAGTTTATTTTGCATAAATGACATTTATGGTCAACATACATGGTACAACAAACATATATTTGCACAGTATTATTTACAATATCACAAAGGATATTGTGAGGAATGTGGTACTTCTAAATTATGCGGAATATCGCCATATGCTTGGTTTGTTAAAAAAAAATAGTTTAATTTAAAGCATGGTTTTAAACCTCTTTTTTTTTAAATAATTCATAAAGCTGTTCATAGTTCAAGGAATGGCAAAAATAATTCTTCAAGTGATATTCTATGTTTTTATTGTTAATATGAAACTGACCTTCACCTACACCACCTTTTTGTTGTTTATCACAATATGAAATACCACATCCTATATCATTTGATTTCATATTAAATATTAATATTTGATCTTCAAAAAATAACCCATAATAAATTCTATCAAACTCTGCTGGTTTAACATGATTCATACTGCAATCAAAATTGTTGTTTGCATGATCTTTGAAAGCAATTATTTTATTGCCATCAAAAGAATTCTCAATGCATTCTATAACATTATCTTCTTTCAATAATGTTTTCCACTTTTCTCTTACAATTGAAAACTTTATTTCTATTCGATGACTAGAATTGCTATCAAATAAATCATGGTAATTGTTAATTGGAGAAGAATAGCTAAATAGTTTATTGATCATAATTTGACATAAAGTGCCAAATCTTTTATGAGGTAATTGAAATATTCCTTTTTTAAAATCTTCTAAATTCATTTTCAATTATATATTAAAAGTTATTTTTAAATTTTTAAAATTATGATATATATAAAATATATTAACAAAAGGAACATATTATGAAAAGTTTTGAAATTTATTTAATTGAACAAGATTTAATTCAAACCATCGGCATCTCAAGAAAACAATTGTATTGTGAAAGTTTATTAAAAGAAAATTTTCAAGTAAATGAATTTCTAAGTTTATTGCCATCTATGCTTGGTTTACTCGGATCAAGCAAACCTAAAGATGTTGAAAGTGAAGTAAAACAAAAAGATAAAAAATCATTTGTTATAGAATTTTTAAAAAGTGCTGTTAAAAAATTGGGATTGTTAGTTGTTATTGGTGCATTACTTTACTTAGGTGTAAAAACTGGAATAATAGCACAGTTATTAGGCTGGGCTGGGACTATAATTAAAAATATAGTTATGTGGATACTTTCTTTTGCTGGGGATAAAATTAAAGCAATGCTAGAAAAAGCTTATGTAGAATTCAATGGTTTTGTAGTTGATACTGCATCACAAATTAATGATAAAACTGGAGAAGCTGGAGAATATCTAAAAGATCTATTCAAAAAAGGCACTGGAACATTTGGAAATCCAGATGTTGGTAATGCTTGGAAGAATCCACAAGAAACAGATTTTCTAGGAAGAGGCAGAACTATTTTAACTCCAAAAGAAGATCCCAAGCCAATAGATTGGGATGGAATAAATGATTTCTTTAGAGATAAAAAATTAATTGATCCAGGTTTGTTAAAATAATGAATTTAAAATCATTTGTATCTTCAAAAGGATTTAAGAAAATAATATTAATATTATTTTCTATGTTTGTGCTATATTTTACATTGAAGTTTTTATTAGCAGACTTAATAAATAATTGTAATTGTCTAGAGCATTAAATTATGAAATTTAAACTTTGGTTTGAAGCTGTCAATCAAAATGTATATGATTTTATAAATTATTTTAATAGACTTGGAAATCCCAATCCTTTAAGCGATGAAGCACATTATATAATAGACAATAGAACTTTAATAAAATACACATTAACTACATCTATAGAACCAAATACAGTTTACTTTGATTCTCTTATTGTAATACCACAGAAAACAGGTGCTGGTACTAATTTCATGAATAAGATAATACAAAAGGCAGATGAGTTAAAAGTTAATATTTCTTTACATGCAATACCATTGCCAACAAAAGATGAATTAAGTAAAGCAAATTTGTATAAATTCTACAGAAAATTTGGTTTCAAAGGAACTGAATATATGACTAGAAAACACAATTAAATTTTATCATTTTGCTCATCTGTATCTAAAAAATAAAACATTATAAATGTAAGACCGTAAACTCCTGAAATATACGAAAAAATATAAGAGTTAAAAATTAATATTTCTAATGCACTTATAATATTAACAAAAGGAAAAGTAACGAATAAAAACAATGATATAAAATGAAGAATTTTATCATATATTTTTAAATTTAATAATTCATGTTTGGATGTTAATATCCCAATCATGAATTTAAATGAATATATTCCAAGTAAAAAACTAGAAGCAGCAATGATGTAGTTCATAAAAATAATTCCTTTCAATTTTTACTATTCTCATATACTAATGAAAATAATTATGTTGTGCAACAACAATTTTAAAAATAAATTTAAAATGATAGATATTATTATGAGTTATTCACCTACTAATAATCAATCTTGGCTAGACCCTTCTGGAAATTTTCATCCTATTGATAGGAAAGATTCTGGAGATGGTTTTTTAACGCACGAACAATGGGCTAAAAATAAGGGATATAAATTAAAAGGATTATATAAAAAGGGATGGCTTAGAATTAAAAAATATGGTGATACATTGTGGGCGAGTAACGCTGAGAAAGTACCACCTAATTACAAACAAGAAAGAGAATTACAGAACTGGGCTAGTGAAAATCCAGTTTTTAAAAAAATTTCTTTTGATAATGGAGAAAAAGAAATAATTATTTGGTCTAGATTATCAGAATATTACGAAGTAAATTTCAAAGAATGGTTTGATTCTAAAGAAAAAATAATTAATTAAATCTTATAATCCCTTGCTTCTCTTGTAGAATCTCCTCTGTATGCTTTATCAATCTGTTCTGGAGATGCTTGTTGCTGTTGCTGTTGTTCTGGGAATATAGATTTATAACCTTCTTCTCCAACTTTATCTTTTATTAAATCTCTTGTAGTTCTTGGTATCTTTTCGTTTCCAATTGTATCTACAATAAATTTGATAGTTGAAATTGCATCATTATCTATTTTTTCAAAAGACCACTTTAATATTTTTGCAAATAAATTTATACTAGTATTTTCATGATTTTGACTTATATCAGAATGATGAGTATCTTTTTCATAACGATCAATATCTCTGGCATCGTCTAATTTTGAAGCAAAATTCTGAAAGAATCTTCTGAACATAACAATGTATTTAGAACTACCACCAAGATAGCCTCTCATCTTTTGAATTAGATCTGGTATGCTATTAATTGGCATTTTATTTGAATAGCTGCTTAAAACATGCAATAAATTTATAATTTTAACTTTGTCATCGTGAAATTGATAAAATTTGCTCTTCATACTATCATGGTTACTTAATATATCATCTATTAAAACTTGACATTTTGAACTTGATCTTAAAAAATCAGTCAAAAATTTAACATTGTTTTTGTTTTTCTGTTTTAAAATTTCAGATATAAAATCAGAATTTTTACAAGTAATTAAATTTTTTATTTCATCCGTAAATTCTAAGCTTGGATTTTCTTCATATTTTCTAAAAAAACTATAAGAAGTTGATATGACATCTTTAAAATAACCTTTAAATAATGTTTTGAATTCTGCTTTCTTATCTTCTGGAAGATTAAGATAATCATCTAACTTTATATAATTATATTTATCGTGATTACTATTATTTGGTGATATAAATCTAGTACCATCACCTTTAAACAAGGTTTTAATTTCTGTTTTTTTATCTTCTGGGAAATTTAAATAATCTTCAAGTTTTATTGAATTGCTTAACATTAAATTTGAAACATCATTTTTAAACAAGGTTTTAATTTCTGTTTTTTTATCTTCTGGAAGATTTAAATAATCTTCAATTTTCATATTGCCATGTGATATATAATCTTTAATTTTATCGCCATATTTTTCTGCCAACTCTTGTTTGTATTTTGGTGGCATGGCTAAATATTCTTGTGCTCCTAGCTGTTTATTTGGTAGGCCATTCATTCTTGCGTTAAGATAATTTAATTTTAAATCTTTAAAATAAGGATTGTTAAGAACAAGGTTCAATTGCTTACCATGCAAAATTATACCAAGTGATACATGTATTTTTAAAAGTGGCTCAGATCTAGTTGTAACTAGAAAATTGAATTGTTCATCTGAAAGGGCGTGTCCTCTACTAAGATAATTCTTTCTTTCTTCATATGTTAAAGATTTGAACCATTCTAAGTCAAGATTGCTGTTACCTAATTTTTCATGTTCTGATTCTTCTTTTGGTGTTTTTGGTTCATTTTTAAAGACAGTGGTATCAACGCCTTTTTCTTTTAAATATTTAAAATATAAATCTGGGTCTGATGTTATTCTTTTTGGTGTAGTTTCATATGGATCTTGCATGAAACCATTTGTTTGATTTTGTCCATCAGTAATTTCAATACCGTTTCTCGTAGCATCAACTACAACGACTTTAAGATCATCCCCAAGATTTCTTGTATTATCATAAACAAAGTAGAAAGTTGAATCTTTGGTATTCCTGTAACCATGAAATTGTGAATTGCCAGGTTGAGATATGCAAAACCTTTGGCCTCTACCAAGAATAATACACTTGTCAACTGCGTTAGCTTTATAAACCTTTATCTTTTCATCTGGTGATTTTGCAATTAATTCTTGATCGCTTACATCCCCTGTGGTTTTTTGTAAGGTTTGGTGGAATTTCTTTTTTTCTTCATCTTCATTTTCGCTATTTTTAGAATGTACAGCAGATGCCCAATCAATATAATTTGAATATGGATTTCCTGTATCTTTGGGTTTCCCTATAATATAGTTCCCAGTTACAACTCCATTATCATCAAATGATAAAATAGGAAGTTGGTTTGCTATTACAAATTTATAATAGTCTTTTAAATCTTGAGAGAATTCTCCTTCGCCAACTGATGGGTTTGTTTTGTACACATAAGCTGCTGTTGGATAAATGTTTTTTTGTTGTGCTTCAGGAATGCCAGAAGCGGTAAATATCTTATTGAATTCATTTGTTGTTTTTATAATATTAGGATCAGTACTAAGAACAGGCTTGCCAGCATTATCAACTGTATTACCAAGTATTTTAAAAGCCAAAGCCTTTGGTTTTAATTCTTCTAATATTAATAGCCATTCTTGAAAATTAAAGTTCATAAATTATATAGTGTTTTATAATAAAATGTATCTTCAAAAACAGGCAAATTAATATATTCGATTGCGGTTTTATAAAATTTATTATAAATTTCCATGTATAGAATAAATCTATCTTTTAAAGATTTCAAATGCCACTTATAATATTCATTATTTAAATAAATTAATTCTACTTGGTCAAGGCAGTAATTTAAATTTTTATTGTTTGTTAATATTATTAATTTAAACCAATTGTTAGTTTTTTCTTTTATTAAATTAATCATTTCTAATACTTTTATATCAACATTAGTGAATGTAATGAATATAATTTTGTTTTTTAATTCCAAACATTCTTTAAAATTTTTTATTTTAGTGTTGAAGCTATCAACTATAAATTCATAATTTATAATTTTATAGTCTTGCAAAGCATAGTCATGGTTAAATTTAAAATTATACTTTTTATTAACTAAATTTTCTTCGTCAGGCAAATAATTATATTCTTTTAGATAACTATGAAATTCAATTATTTTAATGCCATTGAAAAATAAATTTGATTTACTGTATATTTCTTCATAGTTTGATTCTTTTAAATATTCTAGTATATCATTAAAATTAAAAACCCCAAGTTGAAATAATTGCTTGTCTTTAATATTAAGAATATCATTGATTATGATGCCAGATGCACAATCATTTCCAAAATGAACTAATCTTGTTTTTTTATCAATCATAATAAATATATATAATTATGGAAGAAATGATTGATTGTTATGAGTGTTCATTTTGTAAATTAAAATTCAATTGTAATAGTTATTGGAAAGGCCAAGGAAATCCAAATAAATGCCCTGAATGTAACTGTGAACAATTAATTTATAAATATTGTGCAATAATATATTTAAATTCTAGGACTCCTAATGAAAACATTTGAAATTTACATGATTGAAGAAGATTTTTTAAGAACATATAATTTAAAAAGAAATGAACTTTTTTTAGAAATTTTTGGGTTTTTTGATATAGCACCATCACAAGGACCAGCATATTCAAGAGAATTCGCAAGCAGGAAAAATACAAACCCAAGGAAGGTATTCATTTCTGATGATGATACCTTGTTTGATAAATTTATTCAAAGTGCAATGAAAAAAATAGGAACACTTGCGGTTGCTGGTGCTTTGCTTTTTCTTAAGTTTTCATATAAATCAATTTATCACATTCTTAGATTTGCTGGAAAAATATTGATAAAAATATTAAAATATTTAGGTGCAATAAGTGCAAATGTATTAAACAATTTATATATTTCACTTAAAGATTATCTTAAAAAAAGCAACGATTTTACAGTTGAAGAAAAACAAAAAATAGAAGAAAAATTAAATAAAAATAAATAACTTAAAAGATATTAATATGACTCAATGTAGACCTGATGAAATTCAAGAAGATTCTTTGTATTTTGACATAGGAGCAAATGTAGGCAATTGGTCTTTGGCAAACATTGAAAGATGTGAAAAAATAATTGCTGTAGAACCATCAATAAAAAATTACGAAATATTGAGTAAAAAATGCGAAAATACAAATATTACATGTTTAAACTATGCAGTAAGCAATGAAGATAAAAAAGAAGTTGATTTTTATGAATGCAAAAGCGATTATTGTCTATCAACAATAAATAAAGATTGGCTGTGCTCTGAAAATTCTAGATTCTACGGCAAAGAATACACTAAGATAACTTGCCAAACAATAAGCTTAGACAAACTAATAGAACAATATGGAGTGCCAGACTTAATTAAAATAGATGTAGAAGGGGCAGAGCATTTGGTGATTTCATCTTTAACACAAAAAGTAAAAACCTTGTGTTTTGAATGGGCACAAGAATTTTATTTTGTAACAAAACATAGCATTAATCATTTAACAAAAATTGGATTCACTAAATTTCATGTTCAATTTTACGACAATTATATTTATATACCAAAAGAAGAAGAATACACAGAAGATTTAAAAATTATAGAAGAGAAACTAAACAAAGAAACAAATAATAATTGGGGCATGGTTTGGGCTATGTAAATTTAATTACATAGCAATTATTTCTTTTCTGAAAGTTGAAAAAGTAGGAAATTGTATCCATTCCCCTTTGAAAAACTGCTCTTTTCCTAATAAATGATACATTATGACTATTGTTGAAAAATCATTATTAAATAAGTAAGAATTATTTTCGTACTTATCATAAAATGATCTTAATATATTTTTAAAGTTTTTCCAAGAATCATCGCTGCAAATATCTTTAAATTCTATTCTATCACTTAATATCTTATTCTTTAATGAAAACTCTGGTGTGCCTTGAAACCCAGCTAATAATGAACTCTTGCATATTATCTTTTTTCCAACTACCTCAAATGGAAAATAAAAATATCTCATTAATATTTTATCATACCTCTGATTTTTTAAAAGAGGAAATTCAAAAGACTTTAAAGCATTGCTTTTAATCTTATTATCTATTTCATATGTTAATGGCATGTAACAACATAAAAGATGTTGATTACCACTAAATCCACAAAAATCAAAATGTGTATGCGAAAAAAATTCAGATAATGCATCCATCTTTATGTGATCTAACTCAGCATTTAGAAAACTTAAATTAAAACTCTTTATTTCCTTTTCTGAAAATATCCTTTCTGAAATCCTATCTAAAGAATGTTTTGTTAAATAAATCTCATATTTATCTCCTTCTGCATTTATCTCTTTTAAATGCTTAAACAAAGTTCCATTTTCCGTTTTTAAAGATTCAATCTTTAAAAACTTAATATAAACTTGGTTGTTTAAAAAGCCTAATGTAAAAAAATAATAAGGAAAAAAATTCTTAAAGTTGCTATTCTTCAGCAAGTAACTAGTAATACATGATGTTGTTAATTGCAACATAGCAAACAAGAATTTCCTAGTGTCAAATTTATAATCAGCTTTAAATTCTATTAATAATTTTTGAATAACTTGTTTCTCTAAGATTTTAATTGTTGTGTGACTACTAGGGCCGAAATTAGGATCAAAGTTACTTAATCTTATGATTTTTAAAAATTCATAAACTACCTTCTCATGGCTAGTTTTATCCTTTTTTTCACTTAACTCAACGAGCATTTTTCTATATGTTTTTTTAAAAACAACAGCTATGTTTAGGGGTGCTTTATCTTCTGAAAATAATTCTAAAGAACAAAATTTATTGAAAAAATCCTTCTCCAATAAATCTTTTTTTAATTTCTGTTTCCTTTTCATCTCTTTTGACATGGCAAACTCCTTTACCAAAGTAATATTTATTATTATTATGATTGTGCATGACAAAGACAAGATTTAAATTTTTTTTTTAAGTATATAATTTAAATATTAACTTAATCCAAGGGATATATTTAAAATTAATCTTCAATTAATTTTACTTAATATTTAATTGAAACATAAAATTTAAAAATTAGATATATTTTTTATTTTTTCTAAATTCTAAAATTTTTCTAAATCTGCATATTGATAGTTTTCAAAACTAAAATTAAAAAGTTCTATGTCTTTTGCATGTATTTTCTCTACTAATTCTATTGTTTTGTCATCATAGTAAGTTTTGAAAAATTCATGCTTTTCTTCGTGTATATTTTTTTGATCTTTTTCTTTTACTTTGTTTAAATCTTCTGTTCTGTTACTTATTTTTTTTATTAATTCAAAATCATTGTTTAAATTGTGTAAATTGATTATATAATCAACTCCAATTTTATCATTTAGATTTATATAATTATAATAGCTATTATTTTTAATTAATTTTTCTAGATCACTTTCCTCATATAGATGCAAAATCCAATCTTTAAAAGTATATTTCTTTTCTATAATTCCAATCCAATACTTAATTCCTTCTGGATTTATTGGGTTTTTCATAGTTAAGATCTGTTTTCTTGTTCTATAATTAAATTCTGAAAGAATTCTCTCCCAAGGATTTCTAAATATTACAAACTTAAAATAATCCTCAAAAGGAATAGATTGATATATCTTTTTCTTATCATAAAATTCTCTTTTTATATCTGCTAACATGCGATGGCCAGTTTTTTTACCTGTGATCAGGAATATCTGAATAACCAAAATAGGTTTTTACTGTTCCTCCACCTGTCTTTGGTATATGTACAAATAACAATGGTGTTTTATTTTTTCTTGGATTTTGTATCATTAAAAAATTTCCTTTTTATTAACACATAAATTTTTTGTTAACATGTAATTTATATACAGTCAATAAATAAAAAATTTTACTACAGTAATACATAATAAAAAAGGAGATTTGCTAACATGAGGAAAATATTTAAAAATCTATCTGGTGAAGGTTCATCTACGCCACCGCCTGCGACAACATCAGAGCCAACTACAACTGCTTCACCTACGACAACATTAGAGCCAACTACAACTGCTTCACCTACGACAACATTAGAGCCTACTACAACACCACCTACTACAACACCACCTACTACAACTGCTTCACCTACGACAAAACCTCCTACTACTACTAAAAAACCTACAACAACTACAACAACTACTACTCCAAATTGTGTTGCTGACCTTAAAACATATAAGTCGTATTGTTCGCAAGAAACTACAGACTTAGCAAGTAAAAAAGATAAAATAGCTTCACGCAAAACTAAATTATCAGATAAAAAAACTAAAGAAGGCGAATTGAAAACAGCACAACAAAATTATAAAGAAAATGTAAGTGCCTACAAAAAAGCTTTAGCAGCCAGAAACAAAGATATTGAAAACATTGCTGCACAAAAAAAAATAATTGCAGCAAAAACTAAAATAATTAATGATCCAAACTCAACTAAAAAAGCTAAAAATGATGCAATAATAGCAAAGAAAAATGCTATTGCTGCAAATGTAAAAAACCAAGCAAGTTATGATAAACATACAGCAACATATGAAAAAGCATTTAAAGATGCAAGTTTTTATGATAAATTGAAAAATTCTTTGGAAAGTTCAATTGCAAGTCTAACAAAACAAATTAATGCTTTAGATAAACAAATACAAGCCCTAACTGATAGCTTATCAGCACTTAATCAATCTAAGTCAGATTTAAGAAATACTATGGTTGATAGAGGATGCAATGAGCCTTCTTGCTAATAAATGATCATCATAAGCAATAAAATATATAAATAAATCTATGGACTTTAAAAAATGGTTATTATTAATTGAAACAGATGTTAAGAACTGGGAAAATGAAATAAAATCTTCTTCTTACAGTAGATCTTTTGCATTTGAAAATTGGTTTCCTACAGAAGGCAGAGTTTATATTCCATTTGAATCAGAAGAATCAGAAGATTCAAAAATTGATAAAGATATAGAAAACTATTTTAAAGACCATGAAAAGTATGAAATATTAGATTATCCTAAAGGATTAGCTGCTGATAAAATTTCAAAAAGACCAATGAAAATTGGAAAAATATTAGAAATGGAAGCTAAAAAAGAAGAAAATAAAATAAAATCATCTTATGAAAACAAACAAATTTCAGATATTAAATATCAAGACGAATTAAAATGGCATAAAGAATACTACAAAGGCCTTTTATCTACATTCACTTCGTCTAAGTATAGAGTTGGAGTTAAATCTACATCACCATATATGATAGTCTTCAGTAGCATTCCTGAAGATATTGCTGCAATGTCTACTAATCGTAATTGGACATCATGTATGAATCTTCAAGGTGGAGCAAACAGAGAAAGCGTATTTTGTGAAATAAAAAATGGTGGATTTATAGCTTATCTTTGTCTTAAAGATGATAAAAATATTGAAAAACCATTAGCAAGAGTGCTTATCCGTAGATTTGATAATAAAGCAGGTAAATCAATAGCAGTATTAGAAGAAAGTGTTTATGGAAATTCTTTAGATGGATTCGAACAACAAGTTCAAAAATGGATTGATTCAAAACAAGGTAAAATAAAACCAGCTAAATATATTCGCAAAGGTGGCTGGCATTCAGATACATTTGGAACTGCTGACCCTGATGATAGTGTTCAACGACAACGCAGAGATATGACAAAAATATTTTATCCCAAAACAGCTGATGGTCTGTTTAAAATGCTAGAGAAAAAAAGAGAACCAGAAGTCACAAGAGACATATTACAAAAGTTACTTGATCCAAATTTAGTACTTGATGAAGAAAACAAAACTAAACTTATTAATTTAATAAACTCTGAATGGACTATCAATACTTTTGTATACAATCTTTACGCTGCTGATTTCAAAAGAAAATTATTTTTAAAATATCCTGAACTTTTAAATAACCAAGAATTTTCTAATTTAAGAACTTATGATCGAGAAAAATTAGCTAGAAATAATCCAAAATTTAAAGAACTTCAAAAAGATTTAGCAATTAATGCAATATTATCTTTTGACCCAAGCAATCCATCTTTAAAAATACACAATCCTGAATATGGTAGACCAGAAGCTTACAGTCAAATTACTGATATTGTTTTAGATTTTTCTGGTACAGGCAAATTAACAGAACCTTTAATTCGTAAATTAGTTGAAATTTCAGAATACTTTTTAAAAATATATGAAGCTGAAAAAGATAAAAGTTGGGGAGGGCCATTTGGAATCATCAAACATATCCTTGGTTTTTTAAGCAATGGAGATGCAGATACACCTACTGTCATAAAATTTTACAGTCGTTTATTACCATATTTTAACGATGATTTATTTATGGATGGATTAGGAACTGCATTGGCTCGATTAGGAGAAAATGGCAGACAATTTTTGCCATTTTTACAACAAAAATTACAAGAATCTAAAGATAATAAATATATGACAGAAAAATATGAATATGTTATAGATTCTATTGAAAATGGTACTGGTAGATCAAATAAATATAAATTTTATTAATTTAAAAAATATCTGACCCAATTGTGAAGATATTTTGAATAATGCACAACAATATAACATATTCTAATTAATGTGATATAAATATCACATGAAAGATGCCATCATTATATCAGATATTCATCTAGGCAGCGATAATTGCCAAGCTAAAGATTTAAACCACTTTCTCGATAATCTACCGCTTACCAAAAGACTCATACTAAATGGTGATGTTTTTGACTCTTGGGACTTCAGAAGACTAAAAAGTAGCCACTTCAAAATATTAGCAAAATTAAGACATCTATCAACTTTAATAGATGTTATCTGGATTCATGGAAATCATGATGGCCCTAGTGAAATAGTATCTCATTTACTCGGATCTAATGTTCATGAAGAATATATTTTTGTTTCAGGCGATAAGAAAATTATCTGCACTCATGGCGATAAGTTTGATGACTTTATAGCAGATTACCCTTTAACTGTAAGGGTAGCCGATTATCTATATCACTTTCTACAAAAACTTGATAATGATTTCTATTGGGCTAAATTAGCTAAAATGAGCAGCAAAACTTTTTTGAAATGTATCGAAAAAGTTAAAGCCAAAGCAATTAAATATAAAGATAAAATGAAATGTGATTTGATCTGCGTTGGACATACACATTGTCCAGAAGCAAATGATGGCATCTACTTTAATTCAGGATGCTGGACCGAAAAAGCTTCTACATTCTTGCTGGTTGATAATGGTACTATTACTTTGGAGAAATATGAAGAAAATTATATTAGTATCTGATACATCTTACCCTGATGTAAATGGTGTTGCTACTACCATGTATAACTACCAATGTAATATAAAAGAATCATGTCATCTTTTGTCAAGTCATGATTTCAAGTCTTTCAACTGCCCTTTCTCTAATGATGTCAAACTTGCTTATGATGTCGAATTTGATAAAGATCTATTCACTGGTAACTTCGCTGTGCATATTTCTACAGAAGGTACGCTAGGACTTTCTACAAGAAAATTCTGCTTGCAAAATGATATTAAATTTACCACATCTTATCTTACTATGTTCCCAGAATATATAAAATCTTATACTGGCATTCCATTATTCATCACAAGAGCTTACTTTAAATGGTTTCATAGTAAATCATCTAAAGTACTTTGCTGCACTAATGACCTTATCAATAAACTATCTTGGCTAAATCATAATAATATGAAAGTATCTCCAAAAGGCGTAAACCTTGATTTCTTTAAATGTAAAAGTGATCTCACCAATAACAATACCGCACTCTATGTCGGCAGAGTATCGAAAGAAAAAAACTTAGATGCATTCTGTCAATCTACTCTACCTATACAAAAAATTGTAGTAGGTGATGGGCCTCTTCTTCCTTACTATAAACAAAAATATAAAGATGTTTATTTCTTAGGCAAAAAAACTGGGGATGAACTAATCCAAGCATATCATAATGCCGATGTATTTGTATTTCCTTCTAAAACAGATACCTACGGATTAGTTATGCTTGAAGCTTTATCTTGTGGTCTGCCTGTTGCTGCTTATCCAATTAATGGTGCTTTAGATCTACAAGATGAAAAAACGGTATTCTGCAATGAAATATTAGATGTAGCTATATCAAATGCATTTTCTAATCTAGATGTTAAAGCATGTAGAGAACATGCTGAACAATATAGCTGGAGTATTGCTACTGATAAATTCTTGAATAATTTGATTTTTAATTAAAAAAACAATAGCCAGCAAAACAAAAATATCTGAAATAATAAAATGCTAATTCCAATTGTAAATCCATACTTGTGATTGCTTATCAATATCTTTTTCCAAATCATCAAGCTTAAACATGTTCCAAACATCTTTAACGCTGAAAATAAAGCAACCGATCCAGAGTCTAACCTTATTAGCCAAACACCTAATAAATTCTTTTCTTCATATATCAATACATTTTGAAATCTTATTATAAGATATAAATCTACCGCACTTATTGATAATATCATTGTGAATAAAAACCAAAAAGCAATGTTTTTTGTTGTTGTCATATTACCTATCTATATGAATAAATTATTTAATTATCAAAGTTGCCAATACTTCATAAATCCTTCACATTAATTGATGTATTTTTATAAAAATTTTTTTAAAAAAAACAATATATAAAGTAAGATTATTTTTAACTACTAAGGAGAATACTATGGGAGCAACTTCAAACGAAGGCGTAGGTCAAGGTTCAGTATCAAATATTTATCCAAAAATTTTAAATGATGTTGTAAAATCAGAAAATCTTGTTTCTTCAGGTTTTACTGGCATATTAAGCATTGTTGGTAGCGATACCAATGCTTTAACTATTATATCAGGGCCAAGTGATGGAGGCCCAAGTGATAATGCACAAAACTTGAATTTATATGGTGGAACTGGTAATTCAACTGGCGACAACGATGGTGGTAATATTGAAATTATTGGTGGTGTTGGTAATGGCGATGGTGAAGGTGGTGATGTTTTTATCGGTGGTGGTGAAGGTGGCCCAGATTCATCTTATAGCGGAGAGGTAACCATTGAAGGTGGTTATGGTGCTGATGATGAGGTTGATGGTGGTGATGTTTATATTTATGGTGGGCCAGGAAGTTTTGACAGCGGAAACTTTGGTAATGGTGGCCAAATCTACATGGCAGCTGGTACTGGAGCTAGTGGCGGTGGTAATGGCGGTGATTTTACTGTATATGCTGGTGAAGGAAGAGGAGATGGTGGTAATGGTGGCAGTATTTCACTTAATGCTGGCGATTATGATGGCGATTTCTCGCAAGCTGCTGGATATGTAGAAATAGTTGCTGGTAGTGTTTCTAATGATGGTACTGTTGCTGGAAATGTACAAATATATGCTGGTAATTCCTATTCCAGTAAAAATGTAATTGGTGGAGATATTAATCTTCAAGCAGGTCTTGGCTCAGTAAATGGTCGTGGTGGTGATGTTAACTTGGTTGCTGGCAATAGTGCTGGAACAGATAGGGGTGGTGATATTAATTTGAGTGCTGGCAATAACTCTGGTGCTGGCAGAGAAGGTCATGTTTATCTAAATTCCATGCCAAGAATGCCAGTATATGCAAATGCTACCGCAAGAGATGCTGCTGCTGGCATTGTAACCAACGGCATGTTTTGTTACAACACAGCGACAAGCAACATAGAAGTTTATGTTGGTGGAGCATGGAAGAGTGTTAACACATCTGCAATTGTTTAATTACAAATAAACTATTAAACTAAAAACTCTTTTTCATTAAATCGAAGAAGAGTTTTTTTATTTTCACACTTATATAAAGTACATGGAAATTAATAAAAATTACTGGATTAAAGAATTAGCTCCTCCTTATTCGCCTAATGAAGAAGATATAAAAATTTATAACTATAATTTATTAAAAGGAAGTGTATTGCTTTTAGGTTGTACACATAAGTTAATAACTTTAAGTGATTGTCAAATGGATATAGATCCTTGGTATGAAGGTTCAAATGTTATAGTACAAGAATGGACAACAAATAGAAAATCTTACACGAATATTATAGGAGATGGAGTTTTAAATTTTACCAAAGAAGCAACTGATAATTTATTATTAATGTGTGCTAATCACAGTAAAGTATTTGTAGCAAGATCATTTAATGAGAAGTTACCAGAAATGAAGATAGCTAATTTCTTCCCAACCGAAAATGATTTTAATATAAAACCTAAACAAACAATAAAATTCGATAAATATTCTTTTTACATTTGGAATTTTATTTCATGAACGCAGATGTTTTAAAACTAATAAATAATTTGGAAAAGTCACAATGGAGTTTCAAACCAAATTTTAATTTCATTAAAGATTTTAAAATTATGACAAGATCAGATTTACAAAATTTAAAAATGGAAAAAGGATATTCCACTTGTAAAAGTTCTGGATCAACAGGTGAACCAGTTTCAGTTGAAAAGTCATATTATGATTCTGTGTGGTTTGCTGCTAGTAATTTAAGAGAGATCATCTGGAGAAAATGGGATGTCTCTAAAAACATGGCAACAATTAAACCTAATATTAATATTTGCGATATGAATTCTTGGGGGCTTCAAGCAAAAAATCAAGGTAATGTATATTGCATGAATTATCAACCAGTTTCAGTAATACAGAAGTGGTTAGAAGAAAAGAACCCACATTACATTAGTTGTTTGCCTTCTATATTAAAGCAATTAGATTTATCTAAAATTAGTAATTTTATAGATAGCAAAGGAACTGGAGAAAAAGGTGGTACAAATTATTCAAGTGAAGAATGTGGAACAATAGCAATTACATGTCCAGATAATAAAAATGTATATCATGTAATGGAAAACCATATCGTTGAAGTTGATACTGATGGAGGATTAATAATATCAACTCTTTCAAACAAATATATAAGAAGATATAAACATGGAGATCATATTGAATTAGGCACTTGTCATTGTGGTAGATCATTGCAAACTATAAAAACAATACAAGGTAGAACAAGAAATATGTTTATAATGCCAAACGGTGATAAAAAATGGCCTTTGATTGGAAGTTTAGAATTTGATAAATTTGGTATTAAAAGATATAAGGCAATACAAGTATCAATAGATCAATTAGAATTACATATAATAGCTAATCCTTTAAATGATAGAGAAATTGAATTAATTAAATTAGTTCAAGATAAATTAGACAGTTCAATTAAAGTTAACATAAAATATGTTGAAGAATTTTTAGGTTACAAACATGAAGAATTTGTATGCTTGATTAACACTTTATGAAATAAATATTAAACTATTGATCAATATATAAACTATGAACTTTAAAAGCTGGCTATTAATAACTGAAATGGCAAAGTCCTTTTCACCTAAATATCTTGAAACAAATAGTTTACAGGCTTTATCTGAAATTGAACGAAATCCTGTTTTAAAAGCTAGATATAAAATATTGGTATCTGAATGGGATAAAAAAAATAATACATTAACTCCTAAAGATGTAACGCTAGGAAGTGAAAAAGAGATAAATTGGAAATGCATTAAGAAAAAACACACATGGTCAGCACCACTTAACAGTAGAACAAGAGGTACTAATTGTCCTTGTTGTTCAAACTTTATAGCTTGTAAAGATAATAATTTACAGTATTTATCTAAAAATTTACCAGAATCTGATTTAAAAGCTAGATATAAAAGATTGGTATCTGAATGGGATAAAGAAAATAATATATTAACTGCTAAAGATGTACTGCCAGGAAGTAGGCAAGAGATAAATTGGAAATGTAAAGAAGGACATCTATGGCCAGCACCAATTAGTAGTAGAACAACATTGGGTTCAAATTGTCCTGATTGTTCATCTACAAACAAAAGAGTTACTAAAGACTATAATTTACAAGCTTTATCTGAAAATTTACCAGAATCTGATTTAAAAACTAGATATAAATTTTTGGTATCTGAATGGGATAAAGAAAATAATATATTAACTCCAAGTGATGTAACGCCAAAAAGTGGTAAAGAGATAAATTGGAAATGCATTAAGAAAAAACACACATGGTCAGCACCACTTAGCAATAGAACAAAAGGTTATAATTGTCCTTGTTGTTCAAACCAAGAAGTTTGTAAAGATAATAATTTACAAGCTTTATCTAAAACTTTACCAGAATCTTATTTAAAAGCTAGATATAAAAGGTTGGTATCTGAATGGGATAAAGAAAATAATATATTGACTCCTAAAGATGTGACGCCAGGAAGTGATAAAGAGATAAATTGGAAATGTAAAGAAGGACATCTATGGGTAGCACCACTTTCTCGTAGAACAGGAGTGGAAGCAAATTGTCCTACTTGCAATCAATCTAAAGGTGAAGAAAAAACATATGAAATATTACAAAAGTACATAAGTCCAACACAAATTAAACGCCAATATCGGGATACAGATTGTAGAGGAGATTGCTTTTCTTTAAGATTTGATTTTATAGTAGAAATAAATAAAAAAAAATACCTTATAGAATATAACGGTCAACAACATTACAGACCAGTATTTGGTTCTACACCAGAGCAAAGACAATCTGCTTTTGAAAAAGCTCAAAGGTATGATAAAGTTAAATTAGAATATTGCAGAAATAAAAACATTCCTTTTTTGGTAATTCCATATACGAAATATAAAAACATCGAAACAATAATAAGCAGTTTTCTTAAAACAAAAACTTTTGATAGTAAATTTGCAGAATTAGGATTGTAAATAAACTATGAACTTTAAACATTGGCTGCTAATCTCTGAAATGGCAATATTTTCACCTAAATATCTTGAAACAAATAGTTTACAGTATTTATCTGAAAAGGCATCAGATCCTGTTTTAAAAGCTAGATATAAAAGATTGGTATCTGAATGGGATGGCCCTGAAAATAAAAAAGAGCTTAATCTTACTCCAAGTGATGTAACACCTGGCAGTAAAAAAAAGATAAATTGGAAATGTCTTGAAAAAGGACATAAATGGGCAGCAACTCTCAACAGTAGAACAAATGGTGGAAATAATTGTTCTTGTTGTTCAAACCAACAAGTTTGTAAAGATAATAATTTACAGTATTTATCTGAAAAGGCATCAGATCCTGTTTTAAAAGCTAGATATAAAAGATTGGTATCTGAATGGGATAAAGACAACACATTAACTCCTAAAGATATTACGCCAGGAAGTGATAAAAAGATAAATTGGAAATGTAAAAAAGGACATATGTGGAAAGCAGAGCTTAGTAGCAGAACAAGAGATGAGAGTAATTGTCCTTGTTGTTCAAATTTTAAAGTTTGCGATGACAATAATTTACAGTATTTATCTGATAATGAAGAAGATCTTGGAAAAAGAGAGAGATATCAAAGGTTGGTATCTGAATGGGATAAAAACAATATATTAACTCCTAAAGATGTATTGCCAGGCACTGGTCAATTTATAAATTGGAAATGTAAAAAAGGCCATACATGGGAAGCATCTCTTGTTAGTAGAACAGGATTGAATTTAAAAACTAATTGTCCTATTTGCAATGAATCTAAAGGTGAAGAAGAAATATTTAAAATATTACAAAATTACATAAGTCCAGCACAAATTAAACGCCAATATAAAGATATAGATTGCAGAGGAGATTGCCTTCCTTTACCATTTGATTTAATAGTAAAAATAAATGACAAAAAATACTTTATAGAATATAACGGTGAACAACATTACAGACCAACATTTGGTTCTACACCCGATGAAAGGCAATCCGTTTTTGAAAAAACTCAAAGGTATGATAAAGTTAAATTAGACTATTGTAGAAGTAAAAACATTCCTTTTTTGGTAATTCCATATACGCAATATAAAAACATCGACACAATAATAAGCAGTTTTCTTAAAACAAAAACTTTTGATAGTAAATTCGCAGAATTAGAATTGTAAATAAACTATGAACTTTAAAGAATGGTTATTATTATCTGAAAACACAAATATTGCTCAATTATTAAAGCAATCCAATGATCCAATAATTAAACAAATTAAATCAAATGTAACAAAACTTGTAAATGCTTTCGCTCACAACATAAAAGAAAACATCAAATCCACTTTCATTAACTTTTATACTTGGAACTTTTATAATTCAAAAGAATCAAACTTTCAAACACACATTTATTCCACTAAAGATTATTTAATGGCTAATTACCAAAAACTAAATTTAACCGATCCAAACTTCACACTTGAACAACTAACACAAGAATCAGATGAATGGCACGAAGAATTAGAAGCAAACCAAGCAATCCCAGCTAGAGAAGCTGAAACTTTTATAGATTTATCTCATTTAGGATCTCAATGGAAAGGCTGGCGATGGGTTTCCTTAGATCGTTATAAGTGCGAAATGGAAGCAAAAAGTGGTGGGCATTGTGGTAATGCTGCTGGTATAGAAGGAGATAACATACTATCTTTAAGAGATCCGCAAAATATAGCAAATCTTACTTTTATCGAAAATAAAGGAATATTAGGCGAAATGAAAGGCATTAAAAATTCAAAACCATCTACAAAATTTCATCAACCAATAATAGAATTACTTAAAAATGACAAAATAATAACCATCAAGGGCGGTGGGTATTTACCAAAAAATAATTTTTCATTAGATGATTTAAGTAATAAAGAAGAAATACTTAAATTAAAACCAGATTTGGATTTTGTAAACTATAATTCAAAACCAGAAAAAATAAAATATCTTACTGATGAAGACATTGAATATCTATTTGATAAAGCAAAAGACAAAGAAAAAATAGAAAATTTAGTTATTCAAAATAAACAAGATCTTTCCGATGACAATGTTCACCAGTTACTTAAAAATACAAAAAACACATACGAAATGTCAAAAATAATAATTAAAAAGAACCCACAACTTTCTGATGCTATTGTTCTTTATTTACTTGAATTTGCACATGACAAAGACGATATGGCTAAAATTATTTTAAATAACAAACCAACAATTTCTACTAAAGATGTTTCTACTTTACTTGATAAAGCAACTAACAAAGACGAAATAGCAAAATTAATTATTGAGAAAAATACAGAATATGGAAGTAATAAAGTTGTTAATGATAATAAAATTTATTTCTTACTTTATCATGCAATTGATAAAGAAAGCATAGAAAAACTATTAGGAGCGTACAGCTTAAATAAGCTTTTTGATAGTACTGTTGCTGAATTTCTTAAATCTTCTAAAGATAAAGACAAAACGGCAGAAATAATCATAAAATACAAAACAAAACTTTCTAGTAACAATGTTTATAATTTGCTTCATTTTGCAAAAAATAAAGCAAGTATAGCGAAACTATTAGGAGCATATAATATAAGCAATATTTATGAGTTTGATATTTCTAATTTGCTCCATTTTGCAATCGACAAAGACAAACTGGCGGAAATAATCATAGATTATAAAACAAATTTTGATAATGAGAGTGTTTATATTTTGCTTTATTATGCAGTTAACAAAGAAAATATAGCAAAGCTGTTAGGAACAGATAATATAAACAAGCTCGAATTAACTTCTATTAATCGTCTGCTTGATTTTCCGCCAGATAAACAAAAAATGGCACAAGTTTTAAATCACTATCACACAAAGAAAACACCAGAAATTCAAGAGCTAATAGATAAATACCTACATGAACTTTAAAAGCTGGCTATTAATAACTGAAGCAAAGAAATCAAGCGACATTGCCAAAGAACTTCTCGGCAACGATGATTTATTTAAAAAAATAAAATCTATCATTCCAACAAATATACCAGAAAAATTACAAGGTCAATTACTTCCTATCGCTGCATTCTACTACAACCAAGAAGAACCACAAATTGTGGTTCTAAAAGACTACTTGGAAGATTATGCCAATCTTGTAAAAAATCAAAAAATGAACATCATTACAGTAAAAGATGACCTTACTGTTGATGGCGATTTTAAATCTTTTATCCATTGGACTGAAATAATTGATGTTTTAACCCATGAAGGCAAAGTTATCAATACACCAATACAAGGCGATCTTGAAGGCCAAGAAGTAATCGAACATTCACCAGACCTTAAGATAAAGGTTTATCTGGCAAACTCAGCAAATCAATGTATCGTACTCGGCAAAGGTGAATCTTTCTGTATATCAAGACACGGCCCACATAATATGTTCCAAACTTACAGAGATACTAAAGTATCAACTTTCTACTTCGTTTATGATAACACAAGAACTGATGACCTTGCAATTACTGTAGTTGATGTAACAGAACATGGTATTGAACTTACAGATCGAAAAAACGACACAGCAAAAACTATGCAAGATCCTTATCAAACTACACCAAAAAGAATAACATCAGACCCAGATTTATACTTTAAATATTTAAAAGAAAAAGGAATTGATACAACTGTATTCAAAAATATACCAAAATCACCAGAAGAAGAAGCCGAACAGGAAAAATTAGGTAAAACAAATTATAATTTAAATTGGTTTAAAGCACTATCACCAATAGAAAAATCTAATTACATAGGAAGAGTACATAGACTTTCAGATCCTCAATTTGATTACATACACGATAACAATATTGCTTCATTATTAAAACAATATGTTAAGACTGGTTTGAAACTTGAAAATTATCAGCTTAAAAAAGTTATTGCTAAAAAAGAATTAAAAGATATTTATTTACATAATAGATTGATATTAGATAGGCAAAATGAAGATCTTTCTAAAGAAGAATTTAATTTATTTACACCAAAACAACAAGAGGAGTTTTATAATGTTACTGATGAATTAAAAATTCACAAAGCTCTTCAAATTGAAGACTTTTCTCTGGTAACAGAATTGATCGAAAAAGGACAAAGCGTCCCATATTATGCTGCTGGTCACGCAATAAAGGCAGATAGACTTGACCTATTAAAATATTTTGTAAAACACGGTATGATATTACAAGACTCTAATTCGATTATGTATGCAGTAAGATATGGCAGGCTTGATATTTTAAAATACTTGATTGAAGAAAAAAATATTAATGTAGTCCCAACTGATATCGAAGAAGCTTTTAGAAAAGATAATGTTGATATTATAAGATACTTAATTGATGAAAAAAAACTCCGCATGCCTTATAATGCTGTTGATATTGCAGCAAGTAATGGAAGTATTAATGTTTTAAAATACTTGATTGATGAAAAAAATAAAATTTTTACATCTAGTAATGTAAAATCTGCAAGCCTTTCTGGAGAACTTGATGTTTTAAAATACTTTTTTGATGAAAAAAGTTTTATGCTAGAACCTAAAGATTTTCCATTTACTATCAATAATGCAAAAACACAAATAGTTAAAGATTATTTAATACAAAAACAAAAAGAACAAAATAAATAAACTATGAACTTTAAAAGCTGGCTAATACTATCTGAAAATATAATCGTAAAATGGCAAAAAGATGATGCTGTTTTGATTCCTGCTAAAGATGTCATTTCTTTTGATTTTTATTATCAATGGGATAAAGGACATTCTGAATACTTTATAGGTGCTTTTAAAGCTGAAAAAAATGGCTACTCTTCAATTGGTGCTAAGTCAACTCATGTAGGCATAATTAGAAATTCTCCCCTTCATGCTGGTTCAGGAGCAGATTATGGGTTTATTAAAAACTTAATACAAATAATTCAAAAAAATGGATTAAAACCCATTCCTTATAAAGAAGAAGGTACATTCATTGATAAACATATTTCTAATGCTGAAAAAGAAATAGGACAAAAACTTGATGTAGATCTAGTAAAAACTGGCTTTACAACTGGCCAAGAATTACCTGATTTTGAACTAGGACAATCTGCCACTCATCAATTGACAAAAAGTGTTTCTGTTTCTAGAGCTACAGGATCATGGGCACAATTCTTTGAAACTATTGATGCAACATCTTTAATTAATAAACTTGTAGATTTTATGGAACAAGCTGCAAAACCTTTGTTAGATAATGATCTGCTAGACTTTATTGAAATTATTAATAGAAAAAGCGGAAACCACAGAACAATTTATTCTTCTAAAGGTAAAAAAGATTCAGAAGACTGGAAGGCTAATAATATTAAAGCTGTATCTCAATTAAAATTTTATGTTGATAAATACTTAACCAATGCTCCTTTTTTAAAAAAAGAATTACTAAAAATAATAAACATAGAAGGATCTAAAAATGCAGATAAATGGTTCGGGGCAAAAGCAGTACCTAAAGATTATGCGTTACCATTAGATAAATTGTTTGAATTAAACAACAACTCATATGCAGAAGATAGTATTATTGATGCGTTTCTTAAAGCAATAAATAATCAAGATAAAATAGAACAATTGGAAATTCTATCAAAAAATCAAAACCTTGATTCCGTTTATTATTTAAAGAGTTATTTTTGGGCTAACGAATTCTATGAAGATATGTTTACATCTGATAATATTTTTAATTATCTTATTAATGTTTATGAAATAGTTGTTAAACATGGAAAAGCACTTAAGTCTGCATTACAAGAACATTTTGATTACTTCTTGAAAAATATCAAAGAATCATTAGAAGAAGCTTTATCTGATAAGCCTTTTTTAAGCAAAAATAATATTAAATATTTATCAGAAATAGCTCCTGTTATAGGACTTAAAATTTTACAATAAATAAACTATGAACTTTAAACAATGGCTATTAAATGAAACCTTTAAACAGACCCCACTGTTAAAGAATCTACATGATTATTTAACAAAACAACACATAAGCGATAAACAATTCATGATTGAATTCTTGAATTGGTTTGATGAACATCAAGATGATTTAAGAGAATTAGAAGTAGATTGGAAAGATGCAAAAAAACCATATGTACTAGACCATGAAACAAACCAAGAATATGATCCTGAAGAAGCTGATGATCATCAATATGCAACTAAGGAATTCTATACTTCAGCAATAGAAATGTATTTAAACGATACATTGAAATTAAACTTAAATAAAGATTTTAAACATGTCCAAAAAATAAAAGAGTTTTTAGATAAACCAGAAAATTACTATTTTCTCAGTAGTTTTAAAGAATATATACTTCATAATTATATAAACTTTGAAGATTCCATGGACCAAACTTCTGGACATAGATTTTATATTTTTAAAAAATTATTAAATCCAAATAACTGGCTTCTACATTTTACAAATAATGCAGAATCTATTAAAAGAAATGGATTTAAATTTGGCGTGACAAATTTTGATGATCTGCCTCTTACTAGAATATATGGCTACGATAGAAATAAAGCTGGATATAATTTTGCATACCTTTCTAAAGATTATCACACCTCAGACATACCAACTACATATTTAAATACTCATGATCATAAAGAATCTCCAAATAGCGGACTTCTTATGTTTAAAAGCTCTGGAGTTCTTGTAGATAATCTTGCAGATCACAATGAGGAAGTTATATTTGATGGAAGTAGTATAAATCCAAAAAATATTGTCGTAATTAAACCAGAGCGAAGAAAAATATTATTTGTTAACAACCCAGAAAATGGTGGTAAAACAGATGTGTCACCACAAGATAATTATGAAAAATGGATCGTTAAATCACAAAACTCCAAATTACCAGACCCTTTCTCTGGTACTATTCAAGATGCAATTCAATGGGTAAAAAATAATTGGAATACTAGTAAAAATATTATATTATAAAACTTAATCTGTTGACAATATATAAATTATTAAAGTTTTTTAGATATAAAGAAAGAAACAATGGATTCATTTAAAAATTTTTTAAAAAAGAGAACTTGAGGCTTCAGATTTTTTAAAAAGTATAGCAAAAAGAGTTTTTGAATTTGGATTTAAATAATATATAATTTAAACTTTAATTAATGATTATAAAATATGAAAAAATATAGAAAAATCTTTATTCTTGGTTCAACAGAGCCTCCATTTACTACAACACCAGAACCAACGACAACGACTACAACGCCAGAGCCAACAACAACGACTACAACGCCAGAGCCAACAACAACGACTACAACAACAACAACGACTACAACAACGACAACTACTACAACCGAAGCACCAACAACTACGACAACAACGACAACTACTACAACCGAAGCACCAACAACTACGACAACAACGACAACTACTACAACCGAAGCACCAACAACTACGACAACAACGACAACTACGACAACTACTACAACCGAAGCACCAACAACTACGACAACAACGACAACTACTACAACCGAAGCACCAACAACTACGACAACAACGACAACTACTACAACCGAAGCACCAACAACTACGACAACTACGACAACAACGACAACTACTACAACCGAAGCACCAACAACTACGACAACAACGACAACTACGACAACTACGACAACTACGACAACAACGACAACTACTACAACCGAAGCACCAACAACTACGACAACAACGACAACTACTACAACCGAAGCACCAACAACTACGACAACAACGACAACGACAACTACTACAACCGAAGCACCAACAACTACGACAACAACAACACCAGAACCAACAACAACACCAGAACCAACAACAACACCAGAACCAACAACAACACCAGAACCAACAACAACACCAGAACCAACAACAACACCAGAACCAACAACAACACCAGAACCAACAACAACACCAACACCTTATTATTTGCACTTAGATATTTTTACTAATTGTCATTACTGTAATACTGATTATTATTTTAATGTTGGTGGACCTTTTAGTCTTGAAACATGTGAAAGTAACGCTTTTGAATTAAATATTGGAAATTGCACTCCAACTACAACTACAACTCCAACACCTTATTATTTGCACTTAGATACTGATTGTTATTACTGTAATACTAATCCATTCAGTACTGTTGGTGGTCCTTTTAGTGCTGAAGAATGTGCAAGTTACGCTTATGAATTAAATGATGGTAATCCTGCTTGCACAACTACAACTACAACAACAACAACAACAACAACAACAACAACTACAACAACTACAACAACTACAACAACAACAACTACAACTACAACTACAACGACTACACCAACACCTTGTAGTGCTCAATATATAGATGATTTACGAAGTGATATATTCAGGCTTACTAGAGACATAAAATATGCTAAATTAAGACAAATAGAACTTGTAGGTATTATTGATGAAGAAAAAAAATTGATTAAAAAATATGAAGAACTAGAAAAATATTACCAAGCACAGCTTGATATTTCTGATGAATGGTATAAACTATATACAGATTATCAAAATGAATTCAAGAAAGCAACAGGCGGTATTGGATGTTGGGATCTTACAGATAGTCTTTCAAATGTAAGTGTTAATGATAACGCAGCAGATAATGTAATTCAACAAGGAATTGAAAAAGTAATTGAAAAATTAGCAAAAGCAGCATCAAAATTAAGGATTGCACAGGCTACGAAATTTGGAATTGTTTTAGGTGCTGCAAAGTTTGCAGCAGCAGCAGGATATTATGGCGGTATTGCTCTTGCAGCATTCTCAGCTGTAACTTCTGGTTTAGAGTTTTGTACTGGACTTGATATTGGTCGAGCACTGTGTTATACTGAATCTACGGTTTGGGAATACCAAATAGGTATTGTTGGTGGGTATAAATTTGATAGTAAATTTAAATTGATGAAAGCAGAAAATGAACAAGAAAAATTACGCAAACAAGTAGGCCCATGGATTATTCTTAATGCTGGTCTTAAAGAAGAACTTGAAAGATGCCTAAAAATAGTATCTTCATTAAATGCTTTAATGCTTGATGTGACTACTATAGATTCTCAAGTTTCAATTAATGCAGATCATCTTGATTATCTTTATTTAGAATCAAAAAATATTTTAAAATTGCAAACACTACCATGTGAAACTATTAAAGTAAATTTAAAAATTTCAATAAATAAAATAAAAAAGTTTCGTTCTAAAATATCAAGATTAGAATCAGATGAAAATATTAGAAGTAAAATGAAATATATATATCAAGAAAGAATACCACATTTTAAATTTGAAATTAAAAAACTTAAAGGTTACAGAGATAGATATTATTCATATAATAAAGATAATTTTGTTTATATTGCTATTCAAACTCAAATAAAATTATATGAAAAAATGATTTTACTATATCAAAAATCATCTAAAAAGATTAATAATCAAAGAATCAAATACGCTAAAGAACTAAAATTAGCAAATAAAAATTATATTTTGGAAAAACAAAATTATAAAGATATTACTAAACAATTATTGAATAACTGCATACCTTAAAGGGAGAATCAAAAATGGAAACTTTTAATAATTTTGTAAATAAAAAAAATATTAAAGTATATAATGAATTTTTTAATTTTAGAAAAAATTTATTAGTAAATAATGAATATATTGTTGACCAACAAAACAAAAAAATTATTGAAAATTCCTTATCTGATTATTTAAGCAAAGACAATCCTACAAAAGAACTATTAAAAGATTTATCAAGCAAAGGTTATTCTTATAAAAACTTTCCACTAGAAGAATTGCAGAAAATAGTACTGCTTTTCTTGCATAAAAATAGCCCAAAAGAAATTGAATATATCATGTCGCCTTTATCAAGAGATTTTTCTGAAAGAAATCCATTTGCAATTAACGATTCTTTTGCTGATTTGATGCTGAACCCTTCTTTTCAAAGAAGTTTAATTGATAATTTAGATGATTATAAAAAATACAATGGGAAAATTAAACAAATATTTGATTTATTAATTGATTGGGTTCTTTTTAAATTAAAAGGAGAAGATTACATCAAATTTATTCTATATTTAAATGATGATGAATTAGAATATGTTTTTGAAACATTATATAAATATAATTACGGCACGAAAATAACAATTGATAATTTATTTCAACTAATAAATACTAAAAAAAATGCTCCAGCATCGTATTTTGAAAGATTAATAAATGCATTTGTTACTAATAGAAATACAAATGATAAAGAAATTGCAATTTTGGAAAGATTTATCGAACAATACAATAAAAACAATCCCAGCGATCCCATCAATCCAGTTAATTTTGATGACTTAAGAATGAAAAATTTTACCAAAAAAAGACCATCTGCTACAGATTCATTAAAAGCCATAGGCGTTTCTTTTTTAGCAAACATGGCAAATAAATTTAAACTTAAATAATTTTTTAATGTTAAAAGCGTGATTTGAGAAAAAAAATTGCAAATACAAGATTTTTAAGTAATAACAGTTTGGAAAAAATAAAATTTAAAAAATTTGAATTATCAAATGAGCTAGAAGCTAAAAATAAATTAATTAATTTTATTGAAGTAAGGCTAGAAGATAACACTTATATAAGTGCTTTTGAAATATATAATAAATTTAATGATCTTCTTACAAGTGAAGCAAAAACAATAAAAAGAAAAATTAAAAATTTTGAAAAAAATGAATTAGATAAAAAATCTTTTATTAAAAAAATCCAAGTTAGATTATCTAAAAAAATTAAATTATTTAATGAAATAAATAAAGAAATTTCAAATTCATGCACAAATATATCTAATTAACTTGCATAAATATCATTATTAATATTATAATAATCGTAACCCTAACCCTATGGATTACGATGAATAAAATATCTAATCACGAATTGAAAAGTAATAATCTGGTGAAGAAACTTGCTTTATTTTATAGAAAAAATAATAATTACCCATGTCGCAAAGACAATTTAGCTTTATATAATTTTTTACTAACTAAAAGAAGCGTCTTTAAAAGTAAATCAATTAAAAATAAAATATATCCTTCGGATATAGAAGTTGCTAAACTACACGGACTTCCAGATGATTGGCTATCCACTAAAAATGAACAAGAATTGAAAAGTAATAATCTGGTAAAGGAACTTGCTTTGTTCTATAGAAAAAACAATGATTATCCATGTAAAAAATCTAATTCAATTTTATATTATTTTTTACAGAATAAAAGAAGAAGCTTTAAACATAAATCAAATAAAAATAGAAATAAAAATAGAAATAAAATATATCCTTCAGATATAGAAGTTGCTAAATTACACGGACTTCCAGATGATTGGTTCTCAACTAGTAATGAACTTGAAAGTAACCAAAAAATAATCAAAATTGCAGAACATTTTAAAAAACATGGAACTTATCCTTCTAGAAAAACATTATTAGGCAAACACTTAACTAACAAACGATCTAGTAAAGATGGAACATATAAAATATATCCATCAGATATAGAAGTCGCTAAAGCTCATGGACTTCCTGATGATTGGATGTTACTCATCAATCGTGAATTTGAAAGTAACGAAAGAATAAAAGAACTTGCACAAGAATTTGTAAGACTTGGAAATTATCCTAATCGTAATACTAAACTTGGACAACTACTAGCATGGAAAAGACACATATATAAAAAATACATTATTGGCAAACAAAAAAAATATAAGGCTCTTTGGTATCCTTCAGATATAGAAGTAGCTAAAATTCATGGACTTCCTGATGATTGGCTCTCCATTAGCAATGAATTTGAAAGTAATCAAAAAGTAATTGAAATAGCACAATACTTTAAAACACATGGAGCTTATCCTGATTACAATTGTAAAATTGGAGTTTCATTGTCAAATAAAAGACTAAGTTATAAAAAACACACTAATAGTAAAAAATGTAATCTCAAATGGTATCCATCAGATATAGAAGTCGCTAAATTACACGGACTTCCAGACGATTGGATTATAAATACTGATCTTGAAAAGGAAAGTAATCGAAAAGTAATTGAAATAGCACAATACTTTAAAACACATAATGATTATCCTGATTACAATTGTAAAATTGGAGTTTCATTGTCAAATAAAAGACTAAGGTATAAAAAACACACTAATGGTAAAAAATTTAATTCCAAATGGTATCCATCAGATATAGAAGTCGCTAAAGCTCATGGTCTACCAGATGATTGGATTATCAATAATAATTTTGAATTAGAAAGTAACCAAAAAGTAATATTATTAGCACAAGAATTCACTAAAATTGGAAACTATCCTGATATAAATTCTACAAATGGAAAATTCTTAAAATATAAAAGAAAAGCATTCAAACACTATACCAATAAAACTAAATCAAAATATAAATGGTATCCATCAGATATAGAAGTCGCTAAAGCTCATGGTCTACCAGATGATTGGATTATCAATAATAATTTTGAATTAGAAAGTAACCAAAAAATAACTAAAATAGCACAATACTTTAAAACACATGGAATCTATCCCAATAGTAAAATTGGGATTGGGAGATTTTTAAAAAATAAAAGAAAAGCATTCAAACACTATACCAATGGAACTAAATCAAAATTAAAATATACATGGTATCCTTCAGATATAGAAGTCGCCAAAGCTCATGGGCTTCCTAACGATTGGATGCTGATTATTGATTTTGAAAAAGAAAGTAATCAAAAAGTAATTGCACTAGCACAAGAATTTAAAAAAATCGGAAACTATCCAGACAATTATTCTTTAAATGGAAGACTGTTGATTACTAAAAGACAAGCATTCAAACACTATACCAATGGAACTAAATCAAAATTAAAATGGTATCCTTCAGATATAGAAGTCGCTAAAGCTCATGGGCTTCCTAACGATTGGATGTTAGTTAAAAAACAAAAATCATCATTAGGAGAAAGAAAAACAAATTTTATACTCGAAAAATTTAACATTAAACCAATACAACAGTACAGACATAAACTTTGTGTCAATAAATTGTGCCTGCCTTTTGATTTCTATTTCAATAAAGATAACTTACACTATTTCATAGAATACAACGGAGAACAACATTATAAACCAATCTACGGAAAAACACAAATTATAAAAAAAGAACATTTAAAATATGTTCAAACAAACGACCTAATTAAATTAAACTTCTGCAAAAAAAATAACTACCCACTTCTAGTAATACCTTATTGGATAAAAGATTTCGAAAACCTTATATCAGAATTCTTAAAAACTACACAATTTGATCCAAACTTCGCTCAACCAATTATTCCAAATTTACCTGAATTAAATTAATATTAATATATAAGCTATGAACTTTAAACAATATTTTGAAAATGAAGAAATAGCAAATACAATATTCCTGTCAAACCATAAACAAAAGTTTGATAATATATTTGATGTGCTTAAAACTTTTGCAATTGAAGAGAATTTGCCACACCCAACAACTTATTTAAATCATGGAACTAATGCAATTATATTCGATACTACAAATCCAAATGTAATAGCAAGAATAGTATGGCTGAATTCACCTATGCTTGGTAGGAAAAGCTGTGATAAAGTTATGGCACAAAAACAATTTCAAAACTCTGGCGGTGTATGTAGAATATATCTCCATGAAGATAATTATGAAGATATTGATGGAAATACACACGAAATTACCTATAAGGAAAAATTAAATACTAAATGGCAAAATTATATAAAAGAACAATATCCAAATGATGCAAATAATATTATTAAAATACTATCAAATATGAATGCATCATATAGATATGAAGATTTAAATTATTTAAATGACTTTGATTCCCTAAAGAACCTCGTTAATGCAATAAGACTTGGATTGCCAACATTTGACTTGCATGCTGATAATTTTGGCATAGATAAAAAAAATAACATAGTTGTTGTAGATTGTTAAACAGCAATCTGTTTTATAAATGTTTTTCCAAAAACATCTTTATGTCTGCAAGTAAATCTATATTTTGTTCTACTTTTTCTTTAGGCCAATCCCACCATCTTATTTCCATCAATTTGTCTATTACTTCTTTCTCGAATCTATATCTGATAATCTTAGCAGGATTACCAGCGACAATCGCAAATGGTGGAACATCTTTAGTAACAACTGCTCTAGCACCAACAATAGATCCGTGACCAATAGTAGTACCACCAAATATCATTGCTTCTGTACCAATCCAACAATCAGACCCTATTTCAATTGGCCCTTTATCTTTTCCTGCTGGATAGTTGGAGTTTGGGTAATGTGATTTAAATCTGAAGTTACTTACAGTTGGATGATGTATTGAAGCATGATCAATAGGTCCACCACAAAGAAATGTAACTCTTCGTGCAATCCCAGAGTAATTTCCAACCGTTATTTGTCCCTTTGGAAAATACATGATGCAGTCTTGATTTATGGTAGAAAGAGTTCCGAGAGTTATTCCCATGAATTTATTACAGTATTAGTGCAAAAATTAAATAAAATATTTAAAACCAACATTGACTTAATTTTTAAACTTCGTTAAATTAATTTATCGCATTGGGATAAAGAATTCATCTAGACTCGAATTCCCAAAAAGTAATGTGTTGTTGCTTCCCAATGCGTTTTAAAGGAAATTATAATATGTGGATTTGTAACAATAATCAAAAAGTAATCACTGGGCCTTTGAAAACCCTACTTATTAATGCTGCACATTTTATGATCAATGATATGGTAGGATTCGATATCCCACAAGATATGAGAAATAAAAAAACAATTGAAGAAATAATTCAAACTTTGAATGAAGAAAATGAAATAGTTGCTTACTTAAACCCAATCTTTGAAAACTTATCTTCATTTGAAAAAATTTACGCAACACATTATGTCTTAACCCATCTTTTCAATAGTAAAGTTAAAGCTCCTGCTTTATCTTTATGGATGGAAGGTACAATTGATGTTTTGTTTAATTTAATCATATCTAGTATAGAGGTTGAAATTGATGATCAGGATGAAATTGATGATGAAAAATTTAAATACAGAATGAGAAAGATTGTAGTTGAAGCAGCCAAACAATATTCTAACGAAAAAGATATTTGTAAGAAAAATATAGAAAAAATAAAAAATGCCGAATTTTGGATTTTTCAAATAAATATTTTAAAATGTTTGGTGCTTTCTGTCGATGCTTTTGAGGATGATATGGAAGATGCTGAAGCTGGCACTGAACTTAAAGGAGAACACTTGCCAACAATTAAAATTGAAAAAAAAACTATTGTTAAAATGATAAACGATATATTAAAGATGAAATCATGAAACTACCTTCTATTAACAATATTCCTCTATCTTATATCCAATATGTCGTAAAGATAGATGCTTCCTCACCTTCTGGACTTACTTGGCTATATAGAAAAGATATGCCAAATAGATGGAATACTAGATTTGCTAATAAACCTGCTGGATGTAAATCTACCAACTCAGATGCTTATCAAAAATGGGGGATTAAAATTACTTATAAAGGAAAACAAAAAGGTTTACAAGCCAGCAGAGTTGTTTTCCTTTTGCAAAATGAGTATCTTACAAAAGGTAAAGAAGTTGATCATATTGATGGCAATTCACTCAACAACAACCCTCTTAACCTAAGAGAAACTAACCGCTTTCAAAATAGCTATAATAGCAAACTAAGAAAAAATAATACTTCTGGTCACAAAGGTATTTGTTGGTATGCTTCAAAAAGCAAATGGGTAGTTAGAATAAGAAAAAATGGTAAAAACCATTTCCTTGGCTTATTTGCAAATAAAGAAGATGCTATCAAAACATCTATAGAAGCACGAAAAAAACTACATGGCGACTTTGGGAGAGATAAATAATGATAACTTCTGAACCCTTACTTGAAAACTTTGCACTTACTCCTCATCTAATTCTAATATTAGAACAAATTAAAAATGAAGATTATATTCTATATAAAGAAATAATGGAAACAATACAAAAAAAATTCCAAACCCTAAAAACAAAATGAAAAAACTAAAATCTATAAAAGGTATTCCTCTATCCTATATCCAATCTATCCTTAAAATAGATCCTCTTTCACCCTCTAAACTTACTTGGCTTCCAAGAGAATATGACATAAGATGGAACAATAGATATGCCAATAACCATGCTGGATGTAAACATACAATCAAAAGTGGATATCAAATATGGGATATATCAATTTCTTATAATGGCAAAAAACTTATATTAACATGCAGTAGAATTATTTTCCTTTTAAATAAAGGTTATCTAACTAAAGGTAAATGTATTGATCATGAAGATAATAACCCATTAAATAATAATCCAGATAATCTTAGAGAAAGCACAAAAGGTCAAAACAATCTAAACACTAAACTAAGAAAAACTAATACTTCTGGTTATAAAGGCGTTTCTTGGCATAAAACCTGTCGTAAATGGCAAGTAAGAATAAAAGTAAATGGCAAAGAACATTACTTTGGCTACTTTGTCAATAAAGAAGATGCTATAAAAGTCGCTATAAAAGCACGAAAAAAACTCCATGGTGACTTCGGGAGAAACAAATGAAACTACCTTCTATCAATACTATCCCCCTATCCTATATCCAATCTATCCTTAAAATAGACCCAACTTCACCTTCTGGTCTAACTTGGATAAAAAAATCCAAAATAGCTGGTACTTTGAAGGCTTATAAGGAAAAGGGAGTTCTTACTGGAAAAAAATATTGGGTCATCAAAGTTCCTTATAACGGCAAAAGATATGACCTGATAGTTCATCGCATTATATTACTACTTAAACAAAAAGAGTTAGATACAGATAAAGAAGTTGATCATGATGATGGCGATACATTAAACAACAACCCTGATAACCTTAGAGAATCTACCCATTCTCAAAATATGCACAACAGCAAAGTACCAAAAAATAATACTTCTGGTCACAAAGGAATCTTTTGGCATAAAGCAAGCGGTAAATGGGAAGTTAGAATAAGACTTAATGGAAAATTATGTAACTTTGGTCTTTATGAAAAACTAGAAGATGCAATCAAAGCATCTATAAAAGCACGAAAGAAACTTCATGGTACTTTCGGGAGAATTAAATGATCTATGAATTTAGAAATCCTATGCCTGTAGAAACCCCTCTAGGGTATGGGATGCTTGTTTATGTCCGTGATGGCGGTATGTTTTCAAACGATGTATTCGCTATTGTCAACGATGTATTCGCTATTGTCTCTGAAGTAGATGGCAAACTTCGCCATTTCCGTAACGATCAGTTTAGATTTTTACCAAACCCTACTTTCGATATTGAAAATGTAGGCAATATTCAAGAAAACAAAAACCCTTAAGAGAACCAAACATGCCAGCATTACCTTCTATAAACAATTCAGTAATAATAAATATTAAACCCATTTGCAGGAAAAATGATATAATTAAACAAGCTATCCAAAAGATTCTTGAAGAAAATCCAACAAAATTCCACAAAGTTAAACCAAATGAAATAATAAAAAAAATTATTGAATTAAACCCAGATTTTAAGCTGAACCATTCTTACAGAGTAATGACTTCAATATTATTAAAAAAAGAAAAATTAAACCAAAAAAAATTACAAAGTAATAACATAAATCTAAATGATAATATTATAAAACTGGCACTTCGCTTAATTATCGCAACTGGCGGAGTAAATGAAGCAAAACTAGCTATTCAATCCGCTTACAATTTCATTCATGTAAATTAATAATATGTCTTTGTCATACAACAAAAAACCTTAAGAGAACCAAACATGCCAGCATTACCTTCTATAAACGATATCCCCCTATCCTATATCCAATCTATCCTTAAAATAGATCCCTCTACCCAAACTGGACTTACTTGGCTTCTTAGACCAAATGCTCCTAAACAATGGAATACTAGATACGCTAATAAACCAGCTGGCTATAAACATGGCTCCAAAAATACAAATAGACAAACTTGGAGAGTAGATATTAAATATGGCGATAAAATATTCAAACTCTTTGCCCATCGTATCATCTGGCTCTTAAATCAAAAAACTATAGACCCAGATCTGGAAATTGATCATAAAAATGGAAATCCATTAGATAATAGAATAGAAAACCTCAGATTAGATACTAAATCCAAAAATATGCAAAATAGAAAATTATGCTCCAGAAATACAAGTGGCATAAAAGGCGTTTATTATGATAAATTCCATGATAAATATGTCGCACAAATAAGATGTAATAAAAAAAAGATATGTCTTGGTCACCATGATACCAAAGAAGAAGCTCAAAAAGTTGTTGTAGAAGCTAGAAAAAAACTACATGGTGAATTTGGGAGAGATAAATGATCTATGAATTCAGAAATCCTATGCCTGTAGAAACTCCTCTAGGTTATGGCATGCTCGTCTATGTCCGTGATGGCGGTGTTTTTTCAAATGATGTATTCGCTATAGTATCTGAATTAGATGGTAAACTTCGTCACTTCCGTAGCGATCAATTTAGATTTCTACCAAACCCTACTTTCGATATTGAAAATATAGGCAATATCCAAGAAAATAAAAATAAAATTAATGAAATTTAATCGCTCTGATTAAAAAAAATAATAAATAAATGTAAATAAAATATTATACTAAATAAACATAAAGGTTAATAATATGAACTTTTTAGTTGCACAAGGAATCGGAGATTCTATCTGGGGACTCTTTAAAGCACAATCAATCGCACAATACTACAACCAACAAGAAATAAATATAAAAGTCGCAGGAGTTAAAAATGAAAATAAATGGATACAAACAGTACAAGTAAGAGCACTAGACTTTATTAAAAGATTTGACTTCGTAAATAATGCAGAATTCTATTCTATGCCAGTTACTGACAAAAAAGGACCAGTACTTCTAAAAGGCGAAGCTAGTGATCAAAATGGAATCTTAAGATATATAAATCATGGAAAAAATATTTATAAAAACTTGAAAAATATTGATTACATACTCATCTCAAATCAAATACTAGAACAAGGAAATAGATTGGAAACTTGGTTGCCTCAATTTGATCTAAATTGGGACTTAGTCAGAAAACATTATAAGTTTACACAAGAAGAAATTGAAATTGCAAATAATCTTAAAAACGAAATAGGTGAATATTGCATCTTCTATCTAGGACCCCGAACAAGGAAATATAGTCGGAGGTAATGGATTTAATAAAGATGCATTGTGGAAACCAATTGACTGGGTAACTCTAGGAGATTATATCCATGAAAAGTTTGGCCTGAAAATACTTGTCATAGGTGCTTCATATGATAATGATTATTACCAAAAATATATTCTTAATAAAATAAAAAATAAAAACTTTTGGATCTCTAAAATTGGAAACTATGAAATTAATCAAACCTTTGCAATTTGTAAAAATAGTAAGTTTACAATATCCTATGCAAGCGGTATCGGAATCGTTTCTCATTACTTAGATGTTCCAACTTGTATCTTCTGGAGGCCTAAACATAACTCAATAAGTAATAAAAATTATATCTCTTTCAATGAATCAATGTCTTATGCTTGGACTTATCCAGATTGGAAAGAAAAAGCAAGCTATTATCCAGCCTTCTATACCGTAGATAACCCAAAATCAATCTTTAATGTCATAACTAATAATAAATGGGCCTAATCCACAACCTATATAACTTAAAAGAGGATTTATTTTAAAGTATACTGGAAAAGAAAAAAGATTTATATTAAATGAAATACATACAAATAATAAATAATACATAACAACCAGAAATTAAACAACTAATTAATAAATACTTATAATGAACTTTAAACATTGACTATTACATTCCCTTTACACCTTCTAATTTAGCACCATCAAATTTACAACCACTTAAATCAACTTTGCTATTACCATAATCCCTAAACTCTGCACCACTCAAATCAGCACCACTAAAATCAACATTTTCATATTTTTTAATCGTAGGACCGAAAATAGCACCTCTACAATCCGAATTAATTAATTTTACATTATTAAAATGACAACTGGCAAAGCGTTGATTTTTAAGTATTGAATTACTTAAATCAACATTATTAAAAACACTTTCATTAAACCAAACAGGACCATTTTCAGCACTGAAATCTACAGCCCTCAAATTTACATTAATAAAATCCGCCCCAAATATTCTAACACCTTTCCAATTAACACCAGTCAAAATAGCATTAGTAAAATTTGAATAGTGCAACACTGCATTAGTCAAATTAGCACCAGTCAAATTAGCACCAGTCAAATTATTCTCTTTCGCTTTAGTACTTCTTCCTTCATACCTGCTTAATATTCTTAGTTCTGCACCTTCTAAATTTGCACCAATTAAATTTGCATCCATTAGTTTTACTTTTGTGAATTTTACATTGCTAAGATTAGCACCAGAAAGATTAGCCTTTCTAAAATTAGTACCTGCTAAATATGCACCAGTAAGATTAACATCTGCTAAATATGCACCAGTAAGATTCACATCATTGTATAAACGCAAACCAACCAATGTATCCGCATTTACACTGTAAATAACTGTTCCATTTTTTTTCTTTATATCTATCATTTTTATTTCCTTTATTTTACTTATTACATATTACCTTTTATTTATTATATATTACCTTGATTTTACTTCGTTTTTACATTATACTGGACTGAATAAACTACCACACAGCAAACTCTAAACCACAAAAACGGCAAATTGGTGAAAAAATGGTGTTCAAAAGGTCAGCACTGTACTTGTTACACAGTGTTTTTTTATACAGCGGTATAATAAATTTATGAAAATAAGATTATTAAAAGAATCAGATTTAGATAAAGGTTTTAAGGATTGTCTAGAAACACTAGGAATTTTCAAGACAACAGAGTTAATAAAAGTTTATAAGGAACGGAAGAAATATAAAATAAAAACATTTGTGGTTGTAGAAGGTGACAGAATAATAGCGACAGCTAGTTTAATTTTAGAACCTAAGTTTAGGTACGATGAAATTTGTGGTCATATTGAAGATGTATGTGTTTTACCAGAAAAGCAAGGATTTGGTATTGGTAAAAAATTAATGAAGTATTTAATCAATTATGCTAAGCATAAAAAATGTTATAAACTTATACTTAGTTCCGCCAGTAATAACATTACTTTCTACAGTAAACTTGGTTTTCACTTGCATGAAAACCATTTAAGATTAGATATTATATAATTATTCGTTATTACACAGCATCAGAGGCCTTTATTTGATGTTTTCTTATAAGCAATAGGAAAAGACATTAATTATTAATAAATGTTATTAAAACGCATTTTAGGAGGTTTTTTAAAAATAAATAATATAAACATAATAAATAATATAAAAGGAATAATAAAATGGCTAAAAAAAATTTATGGTACTGGGGAATCAATCATCATGTTAGAAGTACTCCTCCAGATCCTCGTAATGATTTTCTTCCGCATTTGGTAGGTGCAGGACTTAATTGGAGTTGGAAGCATATTACAGTTAATAGGGAAGGAGCACATGGTATAACTGAAAATGGTGATTTATACGGATGGGGAAATGATTGTGATTATGCTGAGGTTGCCACAAAAGTACCACCTTATTACAAAAGAGTTTGGTATTGCGTTTCTTTAACTGGTAAAGGTAGAAAAGAATGCAGGCCAGGACAACCAGGCTATGATCCAGAATCTGGATTTATTAAAAATGGTCGTATTGTAAGACCAGAAGAAAAATGGAAAGATGTATCAAGAGGCGTTAGACATGTTGCTGGAATTACTAGAAGTGGAAGATTATATAGCTGGGGTACAAATTTCAACGGAGAACTTGGAAGAGGTAGAGAAATCGAACAACCAGGTAGATTGAAACCAAATCAAGTTGTTTCTTATAAAGGCATAAGGTTTTATCCTGTTGAAATAATGATTGGTGGAAATGATTGGATTCAGGTAAAATGTGGCTTTAAGTTTTCAATAGCATTAAAAGAAGATGGCTCAGTATGGTATTGGCCTACTAATGGTGGAAGAGGTTGCTCAGATTGTTTTAAATTCCCTAAACCACTTTGCAAAGGACAATTTTGTGGTCCTAAAAAAATAGCTACTGATTTCAAAAAAATCGCTTGTACATTTGACAGTGGCCAAGTTTATGGTCTTAAAAAAGATACTACAATTTGTAAATTTATTAGGTCATTTGGGAGTGAAGCAGAAGCTTCAGTTTTAACTCAATTAGGAGATGGATGGAAAGATGTTACATGCAATTTTAATGATGGAGGCGGTGGAATAAAAGAAGATGGAACTTTATGGACATGGGGACCAAATTATAGTGGCGAGCTTGGGATTAATAAAAGCAAAAATGAAGTTGTATATTCTTCTTCTCCAGTACAAACAACTTTAGGTGGTAATGATTGGAAGTCAATTACTACTGGCAATAATTCTAATACAAAATATGCTATAAAAAATAATGGTAGTTTATGGTGTTGGGGAGGTAATTCCACAAACATAGGAATTGGTGGTCTTAATTTTGAAGTTCGTGAACCTATACAAAATATTAAAGATAGCGTAGGATGGAAAATGGTATCTACAGATGTATTAGGAACATTAGCTATAAGAGATGTAAAATTTGAACCTACAACAACAGTACCACCTAATAATTAATACACGCATATCAGCAAGGTACATATCAGCAAGGTGCATATCAGCAAGGTACATATCAGCAAGGTGCATATCAGCAAGGTGCATATCAGCAAGGTGCATATCAGCAAGGTGCATATCAGCAAGGTACATATCCTTGCTGATATGGTTATATTAACTTATAGCAAGTAAAATACAACGAGATAACATAATAGTTGTTTGAACAACTGTTGTTTATAACGAGATAGTAAAATGAGTAATTTAAGTAGTTTGAGTTATTTTTTTTAATTTATAAAAGTAATGGCTAAAGCTACAAACTAAAGAAGGTATTAATAAATTTAAGATTATAGTTCAGCCATTAATTATTATAAATGGTTTTAGTTTATATTATCAGTAAGATTTATTTTTATTTTCAAAGTATTTTTTGAAAAAAGGGTGGAATGGGAGAAGAGTGTTTGGTAGAACAAGGTAGAAGATGATGTGTACCTCTTCGCCCAGATTTAAAATGGAGGTAAGATATGAATAAGTGCTTACTAGGAAGTGTAATATTTGGATGGTTTGCTGGTATAAAGGAAGTTCGAAGTATTAGAAAGAGTAAAAATGGTGTAAGTCCTATATCGGCACAGATAAAGTTAGAGGCAGGAAATACGATAGGCAACAAGTCAAGGGTGGAGTCTACGGATGTTAAATACAGTAAACTTATTAATGTTGAAACTAGTATAGAAGATTTAAAAATAATATTAAGTGGCATAAGAAGAGTTAACAAGTATTACAAACATGAATTCATGGACAAAAATACAGTATCTGATCAAATGATCAGTATTTTAGATAATTATTACAAAAGTAATAATACCATGGATATAAATTACGCAAAGTCGATGTCATGTTTTGGAGTAGAGATAGCTCCTAGGTTATATTTGAAAGATGTAATAAATATAGATGCCATAGATAATAATGATATTAATAATATAAGTTCTGATTTTTTAATAATTAAATTAATAGAGGATAAATTTTTAAAGAAGTTAATGTCTGGCAGTTATATTATGAAGGGTCATGATTACAAGATGAAGATATTAAGTGATAATACGGTATTGATAGCGATACCAATAACACAAATAAAAGAAGTTTTTAAAAATATTAATAATTTCTTAAAAAATAAAATATAAAAATTTCAAAAATTAATTTTTTTCAATTTCCTTATTGTACGGATGTACTTCATTTCCCTATTGCACGGATGTACTTAAATTTCGTATTGCACGGATGTACTTCATTTCCCTATTGCACGGATGTACTTAAGAATTCCTATTACACGGATGTACTTGAGATTCCAACGAGAGAATTCCAGCGTCACGAGCTACAGGGACAACGGTATAAGTTTATATAGTGTCCTAATTTTCCTGAACGCCTGCACGGTTGACGAATAAGCTTATAAGTTTATATAGTATCCTGATTTTCCTGAATTCCTGCGTCACGAGCTACTTGCGTCACGAGTTCAGTTCAGGATAAGCTTATAAGTTTATTTAAATGATTTAACTGGAGTTACTGGAGTTACTGGAGTTACTGGAGTTACTGGAGTTACTGGAGTTATAAGTTTATGTAATTAAATAAAAAAGCCCCGTTAGTTTATAATCTAACGGGGTTTGGGGATTCTTTTTAGATAATGCTCGGTTTTTGATCCTAAAACCGATTTGATTGGCATTGTGGTGGTGGAAAGGAGCTTAAGTACCAAAGAAACTTAAATTTACCCACATCACACATTATCTCATGCTTTTATGATCTCTGTGCCAGAGACTTGAGCAGTTAATTAACTCAAGCGATATTAACATTACACTCTTTGGTTTCAAGCAAGATAAAGAACCATTAACTTAACTAATATCATCTTAATGATTGTTTTAAATTAGTCAATATAATTATTGTTTATTTAAATGGGGATAGTGGGAGTTGAACCCACATGATGTTGCCATCGAGGGATTTTCAACAAGATGAATGTTTTCACATTCTGGTTACTTGTTTGGACTATATCATCACCTTCAACATTACTTGGTTAGGTGTCGTGAGCATAAGTCTCTGAACCTTCCTCATTTTAAAGAGGCTCGGCTGCTGATTGCCCAATTTCCCATAGTTTTATAACTTTCGCACCCGTTGTTTCCAACCATGCTGTAGTCATGGGAACTATAAGGGTATTCCAGCAATTTCCACGATTCTCATTCATAGATTTCTCTATGATGGCTCGTTGCAAATCAAGATATTTATGTAGTCTACCATGTGTTCTTCTGTCCATCACCATAAGGTTTTTTACATCGTTATTCTTATAATTATTATCAACATGATGAATTACCATATTGTAAGATAATTTTCCAAGAATACTTTTTGCAATTTCTCTGTGTTCACATTTCGCCCCAATCATTTTATATTGATTAGAACTCAATGTTTCTTTTGCAAGCTTTTTATTTAGTTTCCAACAATCAGAACAATGTTTTTGTTCTTTTCGCCAACCTAAATATTCTTTCTTGCAAACTTCACAGATTATTTTAATCCTTCTGGTAAATGGATCATTTTGGTAACGATTCTTAGCACATTCCCTTTTGTGCTTAAGATAACATTCCCTACACATCTTTCGACCAACATCACGATCTTGATTGCATTTAATGCACATCTTTGGTTTTTTGCTCATGTTTTAAATTAGTAATCCTAATTAAAAAATTGGCATACTTATCAAATTAATACATTAAAAGTCAAGTCCCTTGCGTCTGCCAGTTCCGCCATATCCCCTTTGTTTAGTTCCACCAAGCAGTAGTTTTACTTTCTTGGTTAAAATCTTTTTTATGAAGTGTTTTTATTACTTTATCAAATTCTTCTCCCAATTCATGGATACGAGAGATTGAGATTAAAACATGAGTTCCCCCAATTGCAGTTTCTTGAATTTCTGTAAGTCTTTCAACAACTTCTTTGAACAAGTCTTTAGTTGCAATAGCAAGGTTTCTTAATTCTTTTTTATTGGTGACTAGATCAATTGTAAAAGAATCTTGCAATACTGCAATTGCTCCAAGACTAACCTTTATCTTATCTCCTTTTTTAATTTTCTTCAATTCATTTAATGAATCTTGAAGGAACATAGCCAAGGCATCGAACAGTTTTCTAGTTTTATCATCTACTTTCATATTACCACTCCTTTTAAAAATAGGTTAACTAATAATGTATTCGGTTCATAATATTGGAAAATTCCAACTTTTAATTAAAATATTTTGCTTTTTATAAAAAACTTTATAATAATAACTTCAGGGTGTTTATCATTTTTTCAGGAGATGTATTATGAGATTATGTGTAAGTTTATTGTGTTTAAGTTTATATGGTATTGCATATGGAAATCAGACAGGCAAGGTATATGAAGCAGATCATGCTTTAGTAGGAGTAAATGGAATATATTTCATAGAAGGCAGAGAAAATGCTAAGAAGTATTTAGACAAGATATTTAATGATATATGGTTTAAACAGAATTTTAAGATAAAGAAGCCAGTAGTAATAAGAGAAACGAATAATTATAAATTAACTTCCACAATAGGAAGTGCAGTAGCTAATGGTAGAGGAACAATATCAGTACCAGATGGTGGTTGTTACAATTTTAATGTGATACATGAGGTAGCTCATCATATAAGGCCACATGGACAGCATGAAAAGGAGTTTACTAAAATGTATTTAATATTAATTGAACATTTCACTAACCCTAATGTTGCAAAGGAGTTACGGAATAATTACAAGAGATTTGGGGTACAATTTTAAAATTAATTAAAAATAGTTGAAATTATTAAGTTGGCAGAACCGAATAAGGTGTAGGATCAAAGAGTTGTGTGTTACAACTTAAAGATTATAAATTTTATAGGAGAATACAGATGGAAGCTCAGAAAGTAAGTCGTGTTGATAACTTGGAAGTCATTTACCAAGAGTTCGTAGATGGTAACAAGCCAATTAAAGCTTCGACATTAAAAGAAGAATACATGACTAGGTTTGGTGATGATAAACCAGCATCATTGACAACTGTTATTTACAGTTTTATAAATAACAAGAAAAATAGTAATATTACAAAGTTAGAAACTTCAGAAGAAACTAAAGGAGAAGAAGTGAGCAATATTTCTAGTTATTCAGTAGTTAGTGGTGATTTAGCGTTTATGAAAGTGCCAACGAGTAATACTACTTATCACATTAGCAAGAAAGATGAGGATTTCCTTAAGATTATTGATGATGATAGTAAGACTGGATTGATTGCTAATATCATGTTAATTGGTAGTCATGGTTGTGGTAAAACAGAAATGGCTAAAGAGTTTGCTGCAAGGACTGGTCGTCATTTCTTCCATACCAATTGTGCAATGTATCGTGAACCTAGAGATTTCTACGGATACAAAGGTGCAAAATCTGGAAGCACCTATTGGAGAAAGAGTGATTTTGTTCAAGCTATAGAAAGGCCAAATACTGTAATTTTGTTAGATGAGTTCAATCGTTGTTCTCCAATGGTAGCAAACAGCTTGTTTAATCTCTTGGATGACAATCGTTGTGCAGTATTTGATGAGATTGGAGAAGTAAAGGTAGGTGCTGGCAATGTTATCTTTGGAACAATTAATCGTGGTGTTCAGTATACTGGCACAATGATTAGTGATGCAGCAGTCATGGATAGGTTTGGTAATACTGTAGAAGTACATTACTTACCAGATAACCTAGAGATTGATGTATTAGTTAAAAGAACAGGCATTGACAAAGCTAATGCTAAGATGTTGGTACAACTAGGTAATACTATTCGTTCTAAGGCTGGTGAAATGGGTAGTACGATTAGGGCTTCTGTATCAACAAGGTTATTAATTAAGACAGCGGAGAGATTTAAGACTATGGGTAAAGCATCGTTTGATTATACTATTCTTCCTCTTTACAGCAAAGAAGGTGGAGCTAATAGTGAAAGAAGTCAGATTACCCAAATGATTCAGATGGTGTTTGGAGATTAATAAGTTTATGGTTTGCCACTTTTCCTTAAAAGTGGCTTTTTTTTAAATAGTTGAAATTTTGGTATAGTTGTAACCGATAGACACATAGAGTTATTTATAACATTAAATAGGAGATTTTAAAATGGGTAGTGGATACATGGATTATTGGAGAAATGATGGGAAGAAGCGTAACACATACATACATGATGATTATGCTGATAGTATTTACGATTACGATTCTGCAACTGAAAACAAGGTAACAAAGAGTTATCAAGATTATTCATCTAGGTATAAATCTGGATATAGTGCTTCATCTTATTGGTTGCAGTTTTCTAGTAAGACTGATGATAAGCAGCAAAAATTAACAGATGGATTAGCGTTTGTTTGCAGAAGTGTAAACATTATTCGTCATCGTTATGGTAAAGGTGATGAAAAGTCTTTGGTTGTACAATGGGCAAATGACATTACTCAAATCAATACACATGACAATAACATTGTTTATTTAAATCCTAGTCCATTAATTGAAACTAGCAGTTTCACAGAGAATCAAAGGTACGATGTTATTATTGGTCAGGCATTACTAAGTTCTGTTCAAAAGCATTTAGTAAGTCTTGATTGTAGTTTTTTCTCAAACAGTTTATTGAGCATAGATAGCAATATAAACATTGTTTGTGAAGGAGAAGAATTAAAAGTATTCTCATTAGATAAAGATGGAAAAAAGACTGGTGTAATCAATTTCATTGATGGTAGGTTTGACAAAGAAGGTGTACAGATTTTTCAAGAGCATATAGTGTATGGTGGCAACAAAGAAAGTTTTTCTGCCATTGATATATCTGCTTTATATTTAAATGGTTGTGTACAAGTATGGAGAGCAATTGAACAAGTCATTGCTGAGACAGCTATTAGCAATGAGTATAGGGGAAGTATTGCATATCTTTATAGTCATCGCAATTATTACAATGATGCAAAGTATATCAAGTCATTGAAAGATGGATTAAAGATATATGATGAAGAAAATGCAGAATTACTTTCTATAGCATTAGCTGTTCACAATGTATTGAATGACAATGACAGGATTTCACTTACTGATGTTCATAGTTTTTATCAACCAGTAGTTGATATGATAAGTAACATTTTGCTTACAAAGCCAGATTGTGATTCAGAAGCAAGGTTATCTTCTTCACTTCATTTTGGAGTAGTTCTTAGTGAATACATATCCAAGAAGAAGAAAGAGATGGAAGAAAACAAAGATACAGAAGGAAGCGGTAAGGTCGGCAATAGTGACATGAACAGGATAGTTGATCTTACTAAGAATGGTCTTACACCATCATTAGTTAATACAGTTTGCAAGAAAGACAGTCATTGCAAGCAAGTGGCACAGATTGGCGGGTTAGAAGTTGGAGATGAGAAGGCAATTAGGAGTATGGAGTTAGAAGGATTAACGAGTGGGTTTAGAGATGTTGATATTACTGAGGAATCTTGGTATAGGAGTAAGGAGAGTAACTTTATCAAGTATACTAATTATAAGAACACTTATAGGCAGTACATTGATATGTTACGAGAGAGGTTATTTGTTCGCACTTTAGATTTATCAGCACCAGAGTTCAACATGAAAACTGGTAACATTGATGAAAGTTCTTTATGGAAGTTATGCGACAAGGAAGATGAGAGTAATGCAATATTCTATCAGAATGATACACCGCAGAAGATAGAAAAGTGCAGTATTAATATCTTGTTTGACAATTCTGGTAGTATGTCATCGAATGACAGGATAGAGGTATGCCGTCAGATTGGTGTGATAATGAATGAAGCAGTAAGGGGCATAGCCAATATAAAGTTAAACTTTTACAGTTTTACTGATAGTAAGTTTTACAAGTTTGAAAATGCAGAAGATTTAGTAGCCATGAAAGAGCAGGGTGGAACAGATGAGGGTGGAGCAATGGCTTGTGTTTTGCGTGAGATAAACAATAAGCGTGTAGCTGATTTATCAGAAGGTATTGATGGTTATGGCAAGACATTTTTCTTAGCTATTGGTGATGGTCAGACTGATGTAGACAAGGTAAAAAAGAGTTTAGATTTAATAAAGCGTGATGGTGTAAAGTTTTTCCATGTAGGCATTGACAATGCTTATGATGCAAAGTATGGCAAGGCTACATATGGTGAAGATAGTTTTTCAATTATACCAACTGAAAATCTTCTTTATGTTATGTGCAATTTCTTAGTTAAGGCTTTGACCTAAGTTTATAGTTTGTGTGCCTGAGATAAACTTAGGCACACTTTTTAAACCTTTATAAAACTTAAGGATAAGTTTATGGAAGCTTTTAATGAAAAATCTGTAGCTGTAATAGCTAAAAATGCAGAATGGTCTTTTCTTTACGCAAGAGATTTTTTAAAAGCACCTTTTCCTTTAGGTGAAAAGGCTATCAGTAGAAACTCATGTTATTCTTTTGCTTATGCTTTAAATGTTTTAAAAGCACCTTTTCCATTAGGGGAAGTTGCGATTGCTAGAAGTGCAGAATGGTCTTGCAAATATGCACAATATGTTTTAAAAGCACCTTTTAGATTAGGTGAAGCTGTGATAGCTACAAGTGCAGCTTATTCTTATCGTTATGCAAATAATGTTTTAAACGCACCTTTTCCATTAGGTGAAAAGGCGATAGCTACAAAAGCAAGCTATTCTTATTTTTATGCTACAGAAGTTTTAGAAGCACCTTTTAAATTAGGTGAAAAGTTGATAGCTAAAAGTCCAGCTTATTATAAGATTTACAAAAGGTTATTTCCAAGACCAACATTTTTTACATATTAAGGATAAGTTTATGAACGCACAAGAAGCTTATGATAATGCTTATATTGTACTTAAAAAACCTTGGCCAGAAGGTGAAGCTACGATAGCTACAGATGCGAGTTATTCTTTTTATTATGCTTACAATGTTTTAAAAGCACCTTTTCCGCTAGGTGAAGCTGCGATAGCTACAAGTGCGTATTATTCTCTTTATTATGCAAGAAATATACTTAAAGCACCTTTTCCGTTAGGTGAAGCTGAGTTAGCTACAGATTCAGCTTATTCTTTTGGTTATGCAATTGATGTTTTAAAAAGCCGTTTTCCAAAGGGTGAAGCTGCGATAGCTACAAATGCTCAATATTCTTATGAATATGCAAGAGATATACTTAAAGCACCTTTTCG
>Ga0214919_10000212_pt1 | contig 101009 bp, 167 predicted proteins | sample LL1503_MetaG_FD_177994 | JGI IMG/M metagenome (GOLD analysis project Ga0214919, IMG submission 177994) | Freshwater microbial communities from Lake Lanier, Atlanta, Georgia, United States - LL-1503 | ecosystem: Environmental > Aquatic > Freshwater > Lake | place: USA: Georgia | collected...
TAATCTTGCAACGGTGTCAAATTTAAACCCGTGAGATAATAAATTTAAAACGTGATCTTTAGCTTTCATATACCACTTTTTTTTCGAATTCAAGAACGATATCTCGTTCATATAGTTTATCTTTTACTTCTTGTTCTGAATCGCCAAATTTAAATACTAATCTTTTGACAATTGAGAAATCAACATTGTTATTCTCTTTTTCCCATCCTAATGCTAACACACCATCCATTGAGTCTATAACTGAAAAAACATCAGAGTCTTGTACCAACTCCAATGTTATCTCTCCGTTAGTTAAAACCCCAACTCGTTTAATATATTCAACATCAGGAGGAAGTGGGTAACCATTTGCTGGTTTTGATTCCCAATTTTCTCCCCAAACCTCTAAAGTGTTTGAGAATATAAATTCATAAAGATTGTCTCCCTTATAATTGGGACCCATACCATTTATGTAAATTAAATTATTCATATAACTTCTCCGTTTGTTGTTATTCTAAATTCTTTAATACCTTCTTTAAATACTAAATTTTTCTTAACGGTAGCACCAACTAAAATTGCCTTTGGATTATTTTCCATAAACTTCAAAGAAGATCTTTCTTGTTTTATAGATTCTGATAACCTATAAACTTCTTTTTCGTTCATTTTTCTTAAATTTTGTTGTTGTTTTTGTTCTTTTATTAATTTTTCATTTTTGTCAACTGCGAAATAGTTTGAAATGATTTTATCCACTTTAGATTCGGTAAAAAGATCTTCAAATGTTTCTTCATCATTATATCTTCTAATTTTTTCTCTTGATCCGTGTTTTGGATAATCGTAATCATCCTCATATTCATCATATTCTTCATCGTCAAATTCATTCATTAAATTGTCTGACATTTTTGATGAGTATGCCGCCCCAAGATAATCATTAAACGCTCCACCAAAGTTATCATAACCTTCTTCCATTTCACCTTCAGGTTGTGGTTCAGTTACTTCACCTTCCATTCCTTCTCCTTCGGTGTCCATTTCTTCACCTTCTAACCCTTCTTCTTCACCATCAACTTCTTCTTCTTCACCTTCCAATCTTGAGATTATATCTTCAACATCATCTTCTTCCAATGTTGATAAATCAAGTGCCGATAAAATTGAATTGATTATGTATTTTGTATCGTTAGAATTCATTTCTTCCTCACCAGAATAAGTTCTGATTTTTTGAGCTAATTTTCCTGTAAGTTTTTGAATTACTTTAAATGTTACCTCTTCTTCTTTTCCTCCCATATCTTCATCAGACATTGGTTCTTCTTCAGGTACAGGTACTTCTTCAGGTGCGGTCGCATCAGGTGCAGGTGCCGCAGTTGCATCAGGTGCAGGTGCCGCAGTCGCATCAGGTGCAGGTGCAGGACCAGCTTGTGGTGCTAATAAAGGATTTAATGATGGGTCACCTTGTTCTTCCATTGGTTGTGGTGGTGTTGTTGGTGTTGTACCTACAGGTGCCACCTCAGGTGTTGTTGGTACTACAGGTGCAACAGGTGCCGCAGGAACTGCAGGGACTGTTGGTATAACAGGTTCAGTTGGTGTAACTTCTGTTTTTTTAGATGTAGAAATTACGTATTTAGTGTCCTTTTTTTTTTCGCCCTCTTGTTCAAAGAGAGAAGTACCACTTTCGTTACCGTGTAATTGATTGAACTCCCTTGCCATCAAGTTCATTTTCTTCAATGCTTGTGAATAAGAAGAATAATATCTTCTATTTTTCATAGGTGCAATATATTCAGAAACTGATTCGGATAATGTTTGTTTAATAATATACCCTTGTCTTTCTTTAATTATTTCATATGTGTTACCGTCAGCCAAAGACAATTTATATTCAGATGATTTGTCTTCATTTACTGGTGTTGGTATATTTTCATTGTATCTAGCAATTTCCATAATTCTACGGATCTTGTCCATACCTTCTAATTTTTCACTTCCAATAGGTTTTAATCCTCCCATAGTATATTTGTTTTTAAAATATTATTTTTCTATATAAATATAGCAATAAATAGGTTTATTTGTTGATTTGTTAAATTATTGTTTCATGGATAATTTGTCGTCTATTATTTTAGACGACAAATCATGAAGTTTTTCAATATAACCATTTCTTCTTAGAATTTTAAAAACTAAATTCTCGTTTGAAAACTCCCCTCCTTTTTTTAAACCACAAGTTCTAAATTTTTTTAACTTGTCTTTGTATTTTTGAATTAATTCTTTTGCCGTTTCAACATCATCATCTTGAATGGAATCAATTAAGTCATCAATGATGTTCATCCATTGTTTTGATTTTTGTTGTAACAACTCTTTATCTATTGAAACATCTTCTTTTTTAGGTTCGTTTGACCATTCGTTAAATAAGATAGAATATACCCCACTACTAAAATGAGTTTCAGTTTCATTTTGAACATATAACTCAACTTCATAATTAAAAATTGTAATATCATGTTGTTGATTGAATATCATTTTCTTTAAATTAAAAAGTTTCTCATAAAGTTCTTTTTGATTTTCAGGATACTGATTAAAGTCGGCAACTATATGTAAATCAAAGTCAGAATATTTTGACCAATTGTAATTAGATAATGACCCTGTAAGGATAATATCCGTCACAACAATATCAACACCTAAAAAATCGATGAATTGGTATGCAATCTCAAGTAATCTTTCTCTTACCTGAGATTTCATTTTAAACTCACTACCATCTTTTTCCCAAACTTTCGGGTTAAGATCATCTTGTATTTTAAAACTTTTAATTAATTCATTATCCATTATATATAAATACAACGTTATTATAAATTAACCTAGTTTCTTATATTTGTATTTTTTGGAGATTTGTAAATTAAAGTAATTACCCTGAGATGGTGCCGATCTAAATTCTGTGTATGATTGATGAGGTACGTTATCATATTCATACTTAATACCATTTTTAAATTCTACAATTAATTTTTTTGTTGAGGTGTCATATTCAGTTCTAACAACATTAGATGATTGAACCTCGTTCAATATCTTTGTACCTACGTATTCTTCTTTTAAGATTGCCATAATATTTTTATTTTAAATATATTTCCATAAAATAAAAAATCCACCCTTTTGGGTGGATCTTAATTATTTTAACTTGTTTATCTGATCACGATATTCAATAGACTTTTCAAATTCTTGATTCTTTATTGATTCCTCTAATTTTGATTGTAGTTCAGATATTTTTTCTTTATTCTCCTCGAATTTTTTTATCTTATCACGTAACTCTACGGCTTCCTCAAAATTTTGATCTTCGATTGCCAAAATTAATTTTTCTTTTAAATCAACCAAATCATCACCTTCAGTTTTACGAGTCATGTAGGTGTAAGAAAAAGATCCGTCTGGGGATTTATAGGTTTTTTTAGTCCAATTCTTATCATCTAAAAATGATGAACTTAAACCCATTCGTTCTGAGAACATTTCATTAAAAATTTTATCAAAATCTCTAAAATTAAACATAGTATTATTTTTTATAGTTTATTATTTTTACCTTTTTTTACTAAATATGTGCCAAACCATAAAATATGACAAAATGTCAGTTGTTATTTTTTTACTATGACAATTTGTCAAAAGGTATACTTTTTAATATTGGTTTACTATTTTTTAAGAAAACAAAAAGATATGATTGAATTTATGGACGAAGGTTCTAAGTCTAAAAAAACTGATGGGGGAACACCAGTGTTAGATAACTTTAGTAAGGATTTAAATAAATTGGCAAGTGAAGGAAAATTAGATCCTGTCATTGGTCGTGAAAAAGAAATTTTTAGAATTGCCCAAGTATTATCTCGTAGAAAGAAAAATAACCCAATAATTATTGGTGAGCCAGGTGCAGGTAAAACCGCAATTGTTGAGGGTCTTGCAATGATGATACATAATGGGGAGTGTCCTAAAAATTTATCAGACAAAAGAATTGTATCATTAGATATTAACTCTATTGTTGCGGGTACAAAATATAGAGGTCAGTTTGAAGAAAGAATGAAAATTATCATTGAGGAACTTCAAACATCTCCAAATATTATAATCTTTATTGATGAGATTCATACTATGGTCGGAGCAGGTAATAGCTCAGGATCTTTAGATGCCTCTAACATATTCAAACCGGCATTATCTCGTGGTGAGATCCAATGTATTGGTGCAACAACTTTAGATGAATATCGTAGACACTTTGAAAAGGATGGGGCTCTTGAGAGAAGGTTTCAAAAAATAGTTGTTGATCCGTCCACAAAAGAAGAAACATTCCAAATCCTTAAACAAAGTAAGGGAAAATACGAAGAACATCACAAAGTTAACTACACCGATGAGGCGTTGTTATTATGTGTGGAATTGGCAGATCGTTACATTACAGATCGTGAATTTCCTGACAAAGCATTTGATATTTTAGATGAGGTTGGTTCAAGAATGCAAATTGACATTAAACTTCCTGAAATTATTGAAAAATTAAAACGGGATGCTCAAGACATCAAAAAAGAAAAGGTTAATGTCATTAAAAAACAAAACTATGAACAAGCCGCAGAATTGCGTGATAAAGAACGTAGAATTTTATCTGAATTAGAAAGTGAAAATAAAAAATTTGACGATGAACTTAAAACAAGTAAACGTGGTATTCCAGAAGATATAATTTATGAGGTAGTTTCAAATATGACTAAAATACCTGTAAGTAAAATAAATATTGATGAAAAAAATTCTTTAGTTAATTTAGAATCAATATTAAATACTAATGTTATTGGTCAAGAAGATGCCGTTGGTAAAATATCAAAATCAATTAGAAGAAATCGTGTTGGAATTAAAGATCCAAATCGACCAATCGGATCATTCATCTTTTTAGGATCTACGGGTGTTGGTAAAACATTCTTGGCAAAACAATTAGCAAAAGAAATATTTGGAAGTACAGACAGTCTTATCCGTGTAGATATGTCAGAGTACCAAGAGAAACATACAATTTCAAGATTGATTGGATCTCCTCCAGGATACGTTGGTCACGAAGAAGGGGGTCAACTTACAGAACAAGTTAAAAACAAACCATATTGTGTTATTTTATTTGATGAGATTGAGAAGGCAAATAAAGACATATTCTCAACGTTATTACAAATGTTAGATGATGGTCACTTAACTGATGGGTTAGGCAGAAAGATTAATTTTAAGAACTGTTTGATTATCATGACATCTAATATTGGGGTTAGAAAATTACAAGACTTTGGTACTGGTGTTGGTTTCAAATCAAATAACTCAAGTGAAATCGTTCAAGAAGAACAAAAAAGAGATATACTTAAAAAAGAACTTAGTAAATTTTTCGCACCTGAATTCTTAAATAGAATTGATGATGTGGTTATCTTTAACTCTTTAAATAAAGATAACATTGATAAAATTGTAAAATTAGAAATTGATATTTTAGTTAAAAGGTTAACTTCCATGAAATACAATTTCACATATGAGAACTCAGTTATTGATTTGATCTCTAAAGTTGGTTTCGATGAGGTATTCGGTGCAAGACCAATCAAAAGGGCAATTCAAAATAAAATTGAGGACTTAATTTCTGAAAAAATTCTAACGGGTGAGGTTAGTGAAGATAAAGAATATATGTTATTTGTGAAAATAGAAAATAATGATCAGATCATTGACATTGAAGAAAGGGTAAAAGAAGAACCTAAGAAAAAAGTTAGAAAGAAAAAGGGAGAATAATCTCCCTTTTTTTATTTAGTGTTTTTCGTAACCTAATTCCTCAATCATCATCTTACCAACTTTAATTCCGTTGTAAGTGTCCTCTACGACCACGTATTCGTTTCTTGTGTGGTAGTTGTAGTATCCGATAGAAATATTGAAACACGGGATGTTAAACATAGTTCTAATAGGATAAATGTCTGTGTAAGGATGTTTGTGATATTTAGTGTCAGATGGGAAATGTTCCGTAATCAATCGACCACCAACCTCAAAGAATTTACTATCACGATCAAACATACTTCTTCCCATCAAGAACTCAGAAATCATATTGTTCTCAGGGGCATCAAATTGAATCCCATAACCAACATTAGTAAAGAACTCAGGATCGGCTTTAAATGAACCTTTACAACCTGTTTCTTCAGACACAAAAAATGCGGCTTTTAAGTTTGGTAATTCATTCAACAATTCCAAACAACCGTACACACCACATTTATCGTCACCACCAATACCTGTTGGTTCATCATTATCGTTATACGCCTTTAATGATAATTTGATATTTCCCTGAGCATCAGGTAACATTTCCTCAAAAACGTTAATGGTGTCAATGTTATGTACCGTATCGGTATGAGCAATCACACACGGAAAATACGATATATTTTCATCGGTTTGTTTTGTCGCATAAATGTTTGACATTTCATCAACATAAAATGGGATATTGTTTTCAGTTAACCAATTTGTAATAAATTGGACCATTCTTTCTTCCTGATAAGTTTTAGTAGGTACAGATAATACCTCCTTCAATAATTCATAATTTCGTTCCATAACACAAATATAGGCAATTAATTTGAATTATAAAAATTTTTTTCTTACTATCCTTCTTTCGTTAAATAATTCAGGTTGGTTATCTAATTGATATAGACCATCAAGATCTAGAAGTCTTTGGTGGGTTTTTTTGGTTTTATCATTGTAAACATTAACTAAAACTTTATTAGTTTCGGGTTGGACCTTAATGATTAGAAATTGTATGTCAGGATCCTTTTTTGTTCTAACCCAATCATACCCATATTTGTCGTCAATTAAATTTTTAACTTCATTATATTCATCAACATTAATAAAACGGTCATCTTCTTCAATTTTTTCTAACATATTATCCAAACATTTTGAATAATAATCTTGCATGGATTCATCATCCCAACCATCACAATTTACCTCATATTCCAATTCATTCCAATAACCCCTTTCTTTCTTATCGTAAAGTTTTATTAGTTTATTTAATAGTTCACTTAACGTAAATTTGTAATTTTCAACATCACTGTACCAATGTAATAACACACCAACAGTTGTTTCAAACCTATATCCTCTGTGTATTTCTTTAATACCAAATTTATCAAATGGTTTTGCAACCTCACCTAAGATAATATCTTTAACAACATCATCAATACAATCTTGCCATCTGGTTACATATTCATTGATCATATCATCAACAATTCGTTCAAAGTTTTCATTTAACACTGATGCAATACTTTTATAATTCACTTTCCCTGTACTACCATCAAAAAACCTTGCAATTTGATAAGCCTTAAGTTTATTCTCATCATTAAAATGATATTCAATATATTCACCTTGAGTCCATTGATCATTAGCACTATATGTGTCATAATCACGACCTGAGTAATGATCTGTAAATGACCTATACGCATAGACATCATCACTAGACTCAACGTTAATGGTATCTAAAAAAACCTCATCATCCTCAAATTTTATAACAACCTTAGAATTACTTGGGTTTTTGGTATTGAATTTTACTTCATCAATGAGAGGATCGTCCCCATTACTTCTCCAATGTGGATCGTAACCTTTAGCAACCTCCCTTAAAAACTCATATGTTTTACCCCCTTTAATAATCGGAGATAGTACTTTTAATGAAGATAAAAACGCACGTTTAAGATCGTTTACGGTAACAATCACATTACTTTTATTGACATCCCTAATAACACTACCGTCACTATCATTGAAGATTGAATATAGACTATCATCTTTTTTACTAATAATAAAATACAGATCACCGTCTCTATAATGACGTTCCCAATTATCATTACCATAAAAATCAGTTCCAAAATATTGGGCAGAATTTAAAGTATTAACCTTAACAATCTTAACATTCTCATCATCCTGTATTAGATCAACATCCTCATCGTATGGGTTATATTTTCCCTTTTCCATATGAAATAAATATCAAAAAATTTTGATTATTGTAGTTTTGTGTTTATATTTGTATTTATAGAAACGAAAGTTCTTTGAATTATGGGGGTGTTTATGGATTTGACAGATGTCGTCTGAGAATAAAGGGCACGTAGAGACTGAATTAATCTCTTTAAAAACTGATTCACAAAAACAATCGGCGACGTATTATCGAAAATGGAAACTCTTGGTTTAGTAAGAGAATCTGAAGTTACTGTAGCTTAATAAGTAAACGGAAACGGGGGTCGATGGACATATAACCTAGCAACAGAAGTCTTTACAAAGGTGTGGTTTCTATCCGAAAAGGAACAAAACGGGTATGGTTCCCCGTAAGAACTGTCACCGTTTATTGATCGGTGTGAGAAATCAAATATTTTGGGACATTAGAAAATGTCAACCTAAACGTGTAGTCCTTGTTTGCCAGGATGTTATGGACCGGAGTTCGAGCCTCCGCACCTCCACCAACTAAAACCTCATCTCAGGATGGGGTTTTTTTATGCACCATAATTATATTTTAGTGTTGTATGATTATTATATATTGATGTATGAATCTTATTAATATGTGTTTATACCGCATAAAAAAACCCACCATAAAGGTAGGTTTGGTTTTAGATCAGATCTAAAATTACTTTTGTAATGTATCCCCAACTAAACTTGTTGAATTCACAGTTGAATCAACAACGTTTTCAGTTGCGTTAGAAGTGGCGTTACCCGTTGCCGTGTTTTCACCACAAGAAGTCATTAAAGTGATTGTTGTCAAAATTGCAAGACATCCCAATACTAAATTTTTCATACTTTTAAATTGTTTTAAATTGTTTATTATAAGTAATATATAGTGGTATAAACCATATAAATCAAACGGATTAAATAATATTAACAAAATTTTATAGAGCACAAAAAAAGGGACGATTCACATCGGCCCTATTCAATTTTTTTAACTTAGTAAGTTTACCTAAAAAATAAAACGCTGAGATTATACGTTTAAGTGAGGTATCTTTCGAAGGATTATTGTTTCCCTTCTTATCCACTTCCTTTTGAGAAGTAATCCTCAGTGACGATTGGTTAGACCAATCACTTCTTAAGATATCAGTTACTCTCTCATTACTCAACTCTCTTCGAGACTGCCGTCCCAACTCTTCCTTGCGGGAATAGAGGTTTTTGGTAAGAATATCGTCAAACTTGCGATCTGATCGATGCAATGAACGGCTCATTACTATGTAGTCACCTTTCACTGATACCTGACGGACACTTTTGCTTTATAGTTCTTAGTTTTACTTAATTTCTGTAAAGTTTTTGTGTTGTGGATTGGAGAAGTAGTGGTCCGTCACGGGCTTCGTCATCTTTTGGACAACAAAATACTCAACTACTCCTTGAAATGTCCCCATTTCGATATTTTAAGATTACTTCGAGATTAATCCCTTGGTAGAGATTGATCAAGGACAATTTCAGCACCACCTGTTTTTTGTCATACCTTTCGGTTTTAAGTACCCTTTGATACTGGAACCCACAATTGTAAAGTCGGATAACGATACTTTTTGTTTGATCCCTACGAGTTATTCCTATTGGTGTTCCCACCTCAATCAGACGACCCACATCGCCCAATCATCTAACCATTTTCCCTACATCGTTGACCTCGGTACTAAAGGTTACACGGTATCCCGCTTGTGTACTTGACCTCGATTACTCAAGACGCAAACCCAACACACTTAAGGATTCACTTTATCCTACTTTCGTAGTTTATTTTATGGACTATACACGGCCCAATATCTTTATCAGTTTTTACATTTGATCCGTAGATCTCTTGTATACTCCTGAACGGATAATTTCATCTTTCAAAGAACGTTTCGGACATTTCCGATTTGTTTTACAAAGTTAAGAATACTTTTTGAATTTTCCAAATTTTTTCTAAACTTTTTTTGTTTTTTTATTCGGACGTTTCCGAATTTGTTTTACAAAGTTAAGACATTTTTTTCATTTGTCAAGTACTTTGTGTACTTTTTTTTTAATATTGTTCTATGTAAACTGCATCAGTCCCATAGTGATATGCTCTCGCTTCAGCAAAAGACGCATTTGGTGTGGTATATTTATTACCATTATTGTCATAATAGTAAAAAACATAATTAACCAATACTTGTGTTTCATCACTCATATTTAGAGTTTTAAAGATTAATAAATTAATGAACTTTTTATTTATACCACAAAGATAGTATAAGTTTTCCGATAAGACAAATGGGTTTGGAGATTATTTTAATAAATTTTTAATTCGTTGTACGTCTTCTTGCATTTTTGATTCCCCTTTGTTTTTTAATATACCTCCAAGGTTTTTAAAAAAATCAAAAGGATTGCTCTTTTCGGGTTCTGTGGTTGTTTTATCATCCCCATCAACTTCAAGTTCATCATCCGAATCGTCTTTTTTAGGTTTATAATCATATTTGGTGTTAGGATCAACATCTTTCCCTAATTCATCATCAACATCAGGTAATTGATCCTCAGGTGTATTCCAATACTTAGTTGCGTATCTCTTACATTTTTGACCTTCAGTTGCTTGTTTGTTTGACTGTACCTCACCATGGCCGTAGATATTCGATAATGGGTAACCAAGATCTTTAATTAATAAAAGAGCACTTTTACATTGTCTAATTAATATATCATTATCGTTACTACCAACTATTTCAACACCTTGTGATGTTCTATTACTCATATCTGAGGGTGCGGATCCTTTATTTGGGACCACGTGTTGACCAAAAGACCCTTTAGGTAATGTTTGATAAATTTTACCATCTCTATCGATAACCCATTGTACTCCTAGTCGTCTACTATTTAATATTCCCACAACCCCTTGTGCGGTACCTCTACCAGCGGTGTGGTGTATTATAAAATACTTATCATTTTTTAGTGGGGTTCCTTTACCATTCATTGTTGAAGATCCTGAAATATCATCAACACTTAATGATTCCTTTACCAACTTTCTATTAGGTACTTCGGTAGATGAAAGTTTTTGTTGTAAAACCTTTAAGTGTTCTAATAAAATTATGTCGTTTTTCATATTATTGTTCTAAATGTGTCATTAATACACCACCTAAAGAGGTTGCATGAACTAATAGGTGATTAATTGACTCAATATCTAATTTTTTCTTACGTTTGGTATAATCCAAACCTAAAGTTCCAATGAACCTTTCATCAATTGTTTTAATTGCAAATAAATAACCTGATTTACACCCAGTGTCTTCCGCAATATATTTTAACCCAAAGGTCGCAATAGTATCATCTTTAAAATCGGCGATCTCAATAACGTCATTACTTAATAATTCATTGATCGATTTTGAAAATAAATTAACAGGGATATTGTGAAAATTATTTTGTACCGATTGTACCCCAATATTAACCGTTTCATACATTATTGAGAACTTTGCCATTGATTTACCTGTTGGGTAGAAATTTCCTCCATTGTGAAATTGTGTTATCCAAACACGATCAGCGTCAAATTCATCCTTAATATGTTCTATTTTTGTCGTTATCAACTCACTCACACGAAGAGTTTCCTTAACCATATCTGGTTTCTCTTTTTTATTCCCTAATTTACTTTTTATGTAAACTAAAAGAATCGGCCCCACAACACCTGTTATAAACGCAATAATAATACCTGTCATATTTTCAAACATATACGATAAATAGTAGTTAATTTAAAAAAAATACCAAGTATTTATAATTATGAGAAATTTAATCCGTGAATGTCTAATTGAAGAATTTAGACCTGATCTAATAAAAGAATGTACTATAGCTGCAGTAAGGTTAGACGACGGTGTTGTTTTGGCAAAAAATAGAGACCGAGGATATAAGGCAAATGTTGAGGTTATACATGAATTAATAGATGATGTGGAAGTTATTTATTGGAGAGACGTTGATACCGATTGGAGTGAGGGAATGAATGAATATGGGATTGGGATCGTTAATTCAAGTCTTATGGTTTCTCAGGACGAAAAAGAAGGTAAAGAAGTAAAAAAAAATAGAAAAGACAAAACCGCAAAAAAAAGACCGTCATACGATGGTAAAAAAATTAGAAAAGCATTAACTTATAAGTCATTACCTAAAGTAATTAAATCAATTGTTGGTTATTCAGGTGAAGACAAAAAAGATGTTGGGTTAAAAGGTGAGACATTCGTTTCAGATTCAAATAACATATATGTTGTTGAAATGACATCAAAACATTCTCCAATAATAAAAAAATTAAACAAAGAACAAAAAGTTCTTGTTAGAACAAATCACGGTGTTTACCATAAAGAGGCGGGATATACTAAAGGTGAAAAGAAAAAATCATCCCACTCAAGATTAAATTTAGCAAAAAAACATTTAAAAGATGTAAAAACATCACAAGAAGTAATTGATAAGTTGAAGGAGAAATATAAGGAAGATCCATTTTTAAATCCTTACAGGACTGAGAATATGTACCATATGCAAACAACAGGTCAAATTATGATGGATCTAGACAAAAAAGAAATTGTGATCAGAATGGATAATGAAATGGGTAACTTTGTTGGGATCAAGAATAAATTACCCAAAGATTATACCCCAAAATTAAAAGTTAAAATTGAGAACGAAAAAACTCACCATAAAGGTAAAAAATTACCAACATAAAAAAACCCACCTTATGAGTGGGTTTTTAATTTTTATCTGAAAAAATTTAAGCTTTATTTTTCGCTACGATTGACCAAATTGTACCTGTTAGAGTAATTACACCACCTATAAGTTCATTTAACATACCTTCGTCGATAAGTCCTTTTGTGATAAGAATACCACCGATAAAAGTTAATGAGTGTCTTACAATACCCAAAAGTTGTTCTTTAGAAAATTTCATAATTTTTGTTTTTAAAAGTTTATTTATAACAATAAATATTCCAAAAACATCATTTAGACATTTTATCTTTAATAACGAAGAACGTGAATACTGAAGCTATAACTATTGGAGTTATGATTGCAGCGATAATTTCTGTTGACATATTGTTGTTTTATAATATATAACGTATAATAACCTTAGTTAAAATGACATATGAATATTTACCCATAAAAAATGTTCATTTAACCAATATAAACTATTATTGTGGTCCCAACAGGGATCGAACCTGTGACCTACTGATTATGAGTCAGTTGCTCTAACCAACTGAGCTATAGGACCTAAGTAATCAAAAAAGGATTCGAACCTTTACCGCCGTTTTTAACTCGGCCTCTCCAATAAAATGGATAACGTCTACCAGTTCCGCCATTTGATTATAAAAACGTCCAGCTCTTTCGAGTTGTCCCCAATACCGAGTTTCAGCGGCTACCCACTTTCGTGAGGGGTTAGAACTTGTGTGTTAACTTACTCCTGTTACTGGTACACTAACCAATCGACTTAGGTTCAAGTAATCGACTCAGGTCCCTGTGGTAGTGACACCACTTCTCGTCATACGGGAGCATATTAGGCGGGTACTACCCTCTTTTTTTATATTTCCGAAATACGGAAACCACGTGTAGTCAGGGTAGGATTCGAACCTACAATGAGTAACCTTAAAGGACTCGGCACCATGCCTCATTACACTCCTGACTCCTTTAGGTTGAGATCCTCTGTGTTGTGCAAACAGTATTACATTTTCGATAATACGTCCGACTATTTCATTCCTTTCTCAAGGGAACAACACAATATGTTGATAGTGATGGAGTACCCATCTCGCTCCAATCTTAACTGCGTCTTCTGAGTTTTATCAGGGCCCTAGCAGAAAGGGTGATGAATTCCTGATCCACTCTAGATTGTCGACATCCGTTGAGTGGGGAAAACCACTATCAATATTTTAAATCACTTTCTTTTCTTGTCACGGGAGTAGGATCACCATCTCAACTCCTACCCCCGTTTTCTGTCTTACAAATGTATGAATACTTTTCCGATATTCCAAACATTTTTAGATATTATTTTACCAAATATCTGTAGTGTGGTCTTTGGATCTCACCTGATGCGATGATCGTGAAAGCTCTTACCGTTTTCTCACCGTCAGTCAATGTAGTGTTGATGTTAACACCGATGTGAGAAGTCTCAACAACAAGTTTCTCTACGATCAAACCTTTTTTCTCAATTCGGTTTGCAAGTTTCACGATAGATCCTTCGTAGTGTAACTCAGCCTTTTTCTCTTCAGCCAACATGAAGTTCTCAACCCCCATTTTTTTAACTTTTGAGATTTGGTCCTGTAATCTAGCGTACTCACGACTTTGTTTAGAGTTGTAGAAACCTTTTGGGAATGACTTGAATTCAGAAGTTCTTCCTTCGTTATAAACCTCTTGTGTCAATCCGAAAAATTTACACCATTGAAGATTGTTCCAACCTGATCTTACCATGATCACATCAAACTGATCTTTTGCCCACTCTTTGGTTTTAGCAATGTACTGAACTTTCAATGTTTCAGTTTCTTTCTTCAAAATGTTTATCAAGTTTTCCATATCTCTCGTTGTTTGTTTAACAAAGATATGACATTTAATTCAATTGGCAATAAAAATTATTAATTATTATTTTTTGTTATTTTTTGATCTATAAGTGTCGGTTTGCGAATGACAATTAGGACATAACATTCTTAAATTCTCTAATCTATGATTTGTTCGATTACCATCAATATGATCAAGTTCCATATTTAGTAGGTTACCCAACCATTCTGAGGTACCACATATTGAACAAACATTTTCAATGATCCCCTCATTTATCATTCTATTTTTTAACTTAAATGTTTGAAAGTGGGGGTGTTTACCATCTAATATCTCACTAAGTTTAAAAATTGGGTTACCTTTTTTGGGTATTCCTTTACCTGATTGATTTGTTTCATAACACTCATATTTTAATGCGTATTTTTTAAATGTGTTAAAGTGTAACCCTAAAATAGTTGATGCCTTAGCCATCGAATCCGATTCTTTACAAACCTTTACAAAATTTTCTACATCAATATTCTTCATATTAATAAATATAGACAAGTTAGAAAAAAAATAAATAGTGTCTATTAGTTTTGTATTCGGAGCGGGAATCGAACCCGCACTCCCTATGGGAACAGCATTTTAAGTGCTGCGTGTCTACCTATTCCACCACCCGAACATACATTATTATTTTGCGGTCCCAACGGGATTCGAACCCGTACCTCGCACCGTGACAGGGTGGAATTGTAGCCATTCAACCATGGGACCAAAGTTTCAGTCTCTCCTGAACGTCACCCCTAACCCACAGGTATGAGCCCGTATCGTAGTAAAGCTTGGTTGGCTTTGGTTGCGGGAACAGGATTCGAACCTGTGATCTCGGCTTATGAGACCGAGCGGATAACCATCTTCCACATCCCGCTATATGTACTGCCACGGAGAATCGAACTCCGATTTTATGGATGAAAACCATAGGTCCTAACCGTTAGACGATGGCAGCATTTTCAAACTTTGTTTTTCAAAGGTAGTCATTTTATTCCGATCTACCAAACTTTTTTTTAATCATTTTGTGGGACCCGCTCCCCACTCTAAACTTGTACTTCGTTCTATTAAGCGTTTTTTTCAGTTTCTTTAACCAATCAGTATTTGTGTCAGTTTTAACAAATTTAAATCTTCCTGATTCGCAAGTTCCTGATAAAACTTCTCTCATCATTCATTCGTATTAATTGTTTATTTGGTGGACCGGATGAGAATCGAACCCACCTCAGAAACATTGCAAGTGTTTCTCGCCAAAGCCTTGGAACATGCCAGCCCATAAAAAATGAAACGTTCTCCGATTTTTACTTATGGTTTGTTCCCCATAACCTGTTACGTGGCCACGTAGAGCAGGGATCTGAACAGAGTACCTTGAGTCATTTATTTCTCTTCGGTTGGGTAGCTAATCCCATGAAGTCAAAGTTCCTTTCATCCGTGCAAGTCGGACTTCTGTTATTTCATTTAGAGCGGGTAGACGGTCTCGAACCGACCCTATTCCACATTGGAAGTGTGGTGCCATACCAACTAGGCGATACCCGCTTGTCTTTCTTTGTGATGTATGTCCCTATGACAATTAGAACATACCACCGTACATTTTTTTATCTCATCAAGTAGTCTTTGTTGGCTACATTGTCTGACAACTAAAGAAACATCCAAATCTTTTTCTTTAGGGTCTTTATGGTGAAAATCTAATACCCAATATCTATTCTCACCACAGATCTCACAAGATAATGTTTTTTTATATTCTATAAACCAATCTATAAATGTTTGTCTATATATTTTTGATTTGTTAATATACTTTTGTTTATTATCTAAGTAATGTTTTCTTCTATAATTTTTTTGACATTCTCTACAACTACTTTGGAATTGTTTTTTTCCTCTGTCGTGTCTAGAAGCAAAATTTGTGTCGTCCTCAGGTAAATCTAAGTTACACATTGCACATTTTTTTGTCTTCGTTTCCATATCTATAAATACTTCCAATTTACAAAAAGATTGGAAGTTATAAATAATTTGTACTGATGGTTGGATTCGAACCAACGTTTTAAACTTACCGCTACAGGCATAGACGATATAAGCGTCCACTGGTACATCAGCATTTAGTTGCGGGAGAGGGATTCGAACCCCCGACCTTTGGGTTATGAGCCCAACGAGCTACCACTGCTCTATCCCACTATGTTGTTGCGACTGAAGGACTCGAACCTCCGACGGGGGGCGACCCAACTCGACTCATGAGATCGACGTTGCACCTGCGTCACAATATTGTTGTCAGAACAGGATTCGAACCTGTATAAACACTTTGAAGTTTACCTACGCACAGTGAGGTAGTGTTTTTCATCATTCGCATTGCCTTTTCAAAGTGCACTTATTCAAGGGTGCCGTGCGTGTCACTATGTGTCTTCCAATTCCACCATCTGACAATTTAAAAGATTTTTGATCAGTAGTTAACACACACTCTCGTTTCACTATCTTGTGTTAACAGGTTAATACACTTTACGAGTTTCCCGTTTTTTACTATCTACAAAACCTTTGTTGTTTGTCTTACAAAGATATGTATTTAATCCCGATCTGCCTAATCTTTTTTAATTTTTTTTTACCAATAAATCAAAGAACCTAAAAACAAAAAACCCACCTCTTTTGGAGATGGGTTTAAAATTCATATATGTAATTTATCACACCATCACCTTACAGGTAGTATCCTCAGCTATCGCCAATCCGCCTAATAATATGATATGTAAATTTTTCATTTGCGTTTTTATTTGTTTTGTTATAAATATATGATACTTTTTAAAAGTGTCAAGTTTTTATAATTTATTTTTTTATCCCCATCTTTTTAACCAATTAACAACGTGTTCGGCACCATCAGATGTATTACGTTCAGGAGTTTGTTTTTCCGTAGGTCCAAATTTAGGACTTGTATAGTGAATTTTATCTTCCCTATGTTTTGCGTTAGTATCTTGAACTCTATATGTTCCATTATCGTTTAAATAGATCCTATAGTCAGTATCGGTAATATTTAACCAATCTTTATTTATTGGCCAACTGTATTTAATTTCGTTTTTTCTTAATTCTTTAACCATTAAGTCCAAATCGTTTTTTGGAACGTCTCTTGAATGTTTTGTTTCTTTAATGATCCTATTAACCATTTTCACCAAATCACTCTCCGTTAATTTAACAATCTTACTCATATCTTATTTTTATAATAAATATGTTAAGAGACGTAAATATTTTTGGGGAAATTACCAAATACAAATATTGTAACATCACATAACCATAGTTCCAAATTATATTCAATACCTTTATATGTTTTCATCAGGTACCAAGATCCTTCACCCATTTCAGGTGCGTCCCTTAAAAACTCCAATCTATTAGATCCATCAAATTCTTCGGTTGATAACAACACCATAATATCATTCTCACCCTGAGATATAATATCTAACATTGTGTCAGCACCTGAAACCATTGCTAGATCCGCTTTAGTACCTTCCCATCCAGGAAGATCCACAAACCAACCCCCTTCGTCTTTGTAAAATTTAAATTCTCTTATCATATTAACCATTAAAACTTGTTAACCACTTTCTTATTGTATTATCACTGACATTATATTTTCTTCCTGTCCCTGAATATCCCATTTCCGTCACTTCATTAAGTAGTTGATCGAATGACGGTCTCTCAACCTTTCTGTTTTTTTATACTCCAACATTTTTCACACATTGTTGACCTTAAATTAATTTGTAAACCACACTGACAAGTCTTGATTTCTTTAATGATATTTGGTTTGTCTTTTACTTTGAATAGTTTTGCGGTATTAGAGTAATTGTGTTCTTGCATATGACAATTAGAACATAGAATCTTTAGATTTTCTAATTTATTATTAAATCTATTTTCATCAATATGATGAAGTTCTAAAGGTATTGGTTTACCCATCCATTCCTCAAGTTCACAAGATTCACATTTTTTTTCTTTAACCTCTTGTTCTATCAATATTTGCCTTAATCTTGATGAATGAATGTATTTACCATTTTCAGTATATTCTTTATAATTTTTTCGAGCCTCAAGATGGGGTCTACCTTTACGATTTTGATTACCATCATATTCTAAATCATATTTATTTAAATATCTATTTAAAGTATCCTGTTTTATCTTTAAAAAACGACAAATAGATACTTTTGGTTCGTTTTTCTCAATCATACTCAAAATGACTGAAATATTATCTTTAAATTTTTTTTCTGTATTATTCATAATATCACTTTATTATAAATATCAAGAAAATTAAAAAAGGTAGACACGATCTATATTTTTTTTAATATGTCTACCTTTTTTTGTACCCCCAACAGGACTCGAACCTGTAAAATTCATTTTCTAAGAATGACTCGTATACCAATTCCGACATAGAGGCGTTTATTTGAGGTCCCGATTGGATTCGAACCAACGTTAACGGTTTTGCAGACCGCCTCCTAACCACTCGGACACAGGACCAATTAACGGCAGTGGTGATCTGCCGCTTTAGTTGCAATTTGATTGTCAGGTTTAATGTTTGTCTTGTAACCAAGAGACATCGCCCATCCAACAACAGGAGGAACAAGTTTTGAACTGAAGTATTTTTCCTGACTGTTGTAATCTAAATCGATCTCAACTTGGACCTTCACTTTTTTGGTTAACCATTCGGCAACCTCAAGAGAATAATCCGCTTCATTCCATAATCTTGTCCACTTGTCCTTAATTTTTTTCATTTTTTGTTTATGTAAGATGTAATGAACACCTCTGTTACCATACCTATACGCTATCACCGTAACGTATACAGTACTTCTTCTGTGGTTCTGTGAATCTGTTCCAATGTGAACCTCAACGTATGGACATTCGTTTAAAACATCCAAGGTGTGAGATACCACGTCTACTGATTCGCCCTGTACCGTTCTAAATACTCTGTTCATAGTTCTTATTTCTTTTGTGGACAGAGAGGGTTTCGAACCCCCGACTCCAGGATCTTCAATCCTGAGCTCTACCAACTGAGCTACCTGTCCTTATTTAACTTCAAATGCATGAAGTAATACACGTTTTTTCATCACTGAATCCTCGTGGTTACCGATCACCACACCATCTTTGATTGTGAAGGCGTGACGACTAACCAACATAAAGAATGTTCCAACAGGGTTTTGTTTTGTAAACGTACCTACAGTCATTTTACGTTTAACTTTCACACCCTTTACTTTAACATCGTACTCCAAAGTACGTCTGTTGAAGTTGTTTATTTTACCAACACACTTAACTTTTTTGTAGTTTACTTGAGTTCTATTTTCCGCAAGTTCTGTCATTTTATGTACAGTACCAAATGTACCTTGACGATCTCTACGACCAAAATTATCTTTAACGTATCCGTGAGCATAATTGTAAGATACATCAAAACAAGATGCAAATGCTCTTACAACACAATCGTTAGTTTCATTTTTTGCGATTGCAGATTCTTCATAACCTTTAATGGCTTTTCCTGTATTACAATATGGTAGTGCGTCTTTCATACTGTAAAGATACGAAATCTTTTTTAATTGGCAAAATTAAAATTTCTTCAGGGAGGACTCGGTTGGGGTATCCTAACGGTTATACCCCCAACACTTGCCTCCCGTCTTATGCACATGGTGTAGGGATCGAACCTACCCGGCGAGGTTTTGGAGACCTGCCCGACTCCCTGTCTGTACCATGTATAATAAACCTGTTTTTGCTACGATAAACTAACCTTGTTTATTGATGCAATTTTTAGTTTAGTACCCCCACAGAGATTCAAACTCCGATCTTTCCCTTAGAAGGGGAACGTCCTGTTCAGTTGGACGATGGGGGCAAATAAAAGATGATAAATGACTTTATCAGGAATCTTGCTTTAACCATAAACATCTCTTATAGTTTCTATACTATCGTCCTAAACATTTATGAGCTTCACACACCATTAGAGAGGTGAGTATTTCTACTTATCCTTAGTGTGAACCTTTGCGTCACGTCTCTCCACGCTTACCATTCTACGATTTGTATCATCTTTTGTACCCTCAAAGAGATTCAAACTCCTATCTCCCGATCCGTAGTCGGGTGTTCTCTTCAGTTGAACTATGTGGGTAATTAAAGAATTTTGGTCAACCACTCGCATCCCACCAATCTCTTGTATCAAACTTTCTGTAGTCCAAACGATTAAATCTCCTACTACTCATTCTCAACTCACTTGCCTAAGCCTTGTCCGTTGTAAATTCTTTTGGGTGAATGGTGGGTTTCGATCCCACTACCTTCGGTTCCACAAACCGACGCTCTCCCGATTGAGCTACAAACACCATATAAGTCCCGTATAGTGGTATCGAACCACTCTAAAGTCGGATATGAGCCAACTTTGATCCCTGATCATACGGGAGTTGCGGAAGACATTGGAATCGAACCAAATACCCTTACGGGTACATCTCGCTTAGCAGGCGGACCCTATCGCCATCAAGGTTTATCTTCCATAGAGTGTGGTACTCCTGCAGTAGTTGGGGCACCCACACAAGTTATTCCCCTTTTTGTGTTCACGACGGGTTACGATCCCATTACCTCCGACGTATCAGATCGGCGCTCTACCAATTGAGCTACGTGAACAATTAGATACTTTAGTCGTGAGGAACCCATCTGTCACTTCTTACTAGATTCTTGTGGTCTATTTACTATAGACATTACCACTGGGGAACCCAACATTGTATCTTTGCGGAACAGGCAGGACTCGAACCTACAATCTCTTGATTAACAGTCAAGTTCTTCGCCAATTAAGATACTGTTCCTTTTGGTGGGAGAGGAGGGACTCGAACCCCCAAGGTCTCACGACGACAGATTTACAGTCTGCTGAGCCAACCAATTGCTCAACTCTCCCTTTTTGTACACTCTACAGGGATCGAACCTGTGACCTGTTGTATGTAAAACAACCGCTACTACCATCTGAGCTAAGAGTGTGTTTTAGTTTCTTGAAACAAAGATAACCATTTTTTGGTAACTATCGTTCTTTTTTACTAAATTTTTTTGTGATCCCGGTGAGGCTCGAACTCACGACCCCTCCATTAAAAGTGGAGTGCTCTAAACCAACTGAGCTACGAGATCTTCTGTTTGTCATACTTGTCACTTTCCATAACACTTGTTTTTTATTTGTTTATTTAATTTAGTCTAAGTGACAGGTCTCGAACCTGCGGCCTGAGAGTCCCAAACTCCCCGCTCTACCAACTGAGCTACACCTAGTTAAAAACTAACACCATGACTCCTTTCGAACTTTGCGGGCTCGTATCATTCAACTATGTGTTAGTTAGAGGAAGAGTGAGGTGTCGATCCCCATACCTTTCGGTACCAACCGTTTTCAAGACGGTGTCACAAGCCGTTGTGATTACTCTTCCATTGTTTTCCCCCAAGGGTTCGAACCTCGATTCCGTGGACCAAAACCACGTGTCCTGCCAATTAGACGAGGGGAAAATTTAAGGCCAATATGTCAAAGAACTTTTTCTTTTTGTTTGAGGTTCCTATCAGGTTCGAACTGATGACTCCGGGTTACAAAGCCGGGGTATTACCAAACTATACTAAGGAACCGAATTTTTGGGTATAAAAAAACCCGAACTTGTCTTGAGTTCGGGTCTTATATTCCTTTTATATTTTTAGTTAATCTTTATCAACTCATAAATGAAACTGCCCTAATATGCGACTTAAGCGTACGATACACGTTAAACGACCACTGAATGCTCGGGTTACAAATGTTCATATGTCTATTAGTTGTTTTCATCTTGTTATAAATATATAGTTTTTTCTAAAAGTTTTAATTACCCCACAAATGTAGGTCTTTTTTTTTAATTGACAAGTCTTTTTATTATTTATTTTCTTGTTCTTCCTCTAATCTACGTAAAAACACGTAGTATTCCTCAGAGTTAATAAATTCATTGTGTATTAATTCAAATATATCTTCCATGATACCAATATAAATGAATTGGTAAGATTAATCAAATGTTGTTAGGTTAAATTTGTTGTTGCACCAAGTACTTTATTTGCAATCGCCTTTTTAACTTTACTTCTTGTTGGTAATCCTGTGTAATCGACAAGAGCCCCTTCGGTTTTTTTAACCGCAGTTTTTATTATATGTTGTTCCACTTTACCTATAGTACTTTGTTCAATTTTTGCCAATAACTGTTTAGATATGACTTCATCATACTGTGTTATTTTTTTCAAGGTATTTAATTCTTCAAGACTTAATGCGGCACCTGTACCAAGTTTAGATCCAAGACTTTTAGCGATAGATGAACTTATTTTACCAACACCTGGTATTTTACCTAACATAGGTAATAACGCAAAGAACATATCGACTGCCGCTTCTTTTTGTTTACCCGATCTCCAATGTATTGCCGCATTACCCAAACTAATACCCGCACTAATAAATGGACCAACAACAGGTATAAATGCCGTCGCAAATGCAACCGCATTTGTGATCATGTCTCTTGAATCGGCATGGGACCAATTTCTTGATTTTTGAGTTTTATCGACTTCAGATCCAATATTAATATCCCCCGTTGAAGATTGTAAATTTGTTGTTAATGATGCGTTTGACATATCTCTACATCTACATTTATATTCACTTGTTCCTACACCATCTACCCATAACCCACCAAAATCTCTACAAAGATTATACATACTAACCGTCGCAGTATTAAATGCTGCCTTTAAGTTATTATTAACTATCTTTTGTTGTCTTGTGATTGGTGAGGTACAATATTTTGGAATTAATTCTTTTTGTTTGATTAACGAATTATTAAAATTAATCATTTCTTTACCGATACTTCTATTGTATTTTTCCTTCTTGGACATAACAGTCCTTGGATCAATTTGATTGCCCAAGTAAGATTTACTTACCGAAGTATTATCTGATTTTTGAACATTATATAATGGGTCCGAATATTCTTTAAGGAAATTACCAAATTTTGCTTGTTTACTTGCCCATTGACCCGAAGTATCAATACATGATTGAGAATAAAAAGTTGGATAAGGGTAAATACCGTTATTAAGTTTCCATCCGAAATCTGCGGGGACTTTTGCGTATGTACCTGTCAATCCATTGGAATATAATAAAGGATCTTTGTGATTACCATTTTTATCTTTACCCCAATATTTAAAAATGTCGACAGGTGCATTATTTGTCTTATTACCACCCGGCTTCGCTACAGTTAAAATTAAAGGACATTTTTTTGTGAAGTCATCAACAACAACTTTTTTACCACCCCCACTATTCATTAATTTATAACTAACACCAACGGCCTGTACGTGATATTTTTCATTCACATCCATAAATGAAGCGGCGTACTTATATGGGTCCTGACCTAAAGCCGTCTTAACTTTGTTATACATATCAGGAGTTTTAATTGCCATAAATGCCGCCTCTACCCAAGCCTCATTATCATTAAAAGTTCCTTTAGAATCTTTAATGACTTTAGCAATAAATTGTGGTGTTGGGTTATTTTTTAATTGACCATATGGGTAATTTGCACCCTCAATTAAATAACCATTATAAACATTATTAATGATCTCTTTTATTTGTTCTTCTGTAACAATTATCTTCATGGTAATAGATAAATATCACTAAAAACAAAAACCCCCATTTTCAGGGGGTGTTTTTTAGTTGTACATCATTTGGATCAACTCTTTGTCAAGTTCAGTGTACTCAGTAGTCTCAGTCCAACCTTGATAGAAAATACTTTCAGGGTAGTCGTAAGAATCGTTAGACAATCCCAAAGCTTGTGTCAACTCTTCACGTAAAATGTGTTTTTGAGCGTCATCTCGTGTGATTTTCTCAATGTCAACATACATTGTTCCACGTGTCAAATTCTCACCACCATACACAATAAATAAACCTCTATTGTGATCAGTGTATCCAATAGATTCACTGTCGTAGTTATTGTAGTCTTGTGCAGATCCAAAAAGAACAATGAAATTAGCATCAGACTCATTAGATACGATATTGATGTCGATAGTATTAATAAGTCCGTTCAACTCACTCACAATACTTTCCAATTCAGACATCAAGACTTCAGTTTTTTCACCAACAACATAGATATTCATATCTTGGTTCCATTTTGACAACGATTTATCGTTTGAGTTAAATTCATTACCATAAGCAATCTTTTTGAAGTATTCTTTCGCCTCAGGAGAAAACTCTTTTGTTTCATCACCACCAGAACCAACAGATGGGTCCTCATTAGCAGATTTCTCAATTTCCTGAGCAACTTCTTGTTTAAGATCTGAGAATTCATTTCTCATGCCTTTGTTGACATCACTGTTAACGAAGAAACAATATACACTGAAGATTGCGATTGAAACGACTAAGAACTTTTTCATAATTTTTTGGGTTTTTTAAATGAGTACCCTACAAAGATACAAAATTAATTGGTTCTGCCAAACATATTTTAAAAAAAAAGTGATCCCGACAGGATTCGAACCTGTGACCTACTCATTAGAAGTGAGTTGCTCTATCCAGCTGAGCTACGGAACCATGTGGTTAGATTTTCTTAACTTCGTAGATATGTCCCGAATCTGAGTTGGTTTGGAATATATTCTTCATTTCTTCAGCTTCCTCAGGTGTATCAAATTCCCACACCTCTGTGTCACTATTTAAAAGAATAACGGGTAATCGTTTAGTTGGCATATTTGATGCCCCCTTTACGTGTTTAATAATTACATACATACTTCACTTGTTTTTTTAAATATTAGGTGAAAAATATTGGTAAGACAAGTTAATATTTTATTTTTTCCCAAAAGTCATCGTTGGGTCTCCATTTCTTCTATTTGGTTTACCTGGGAACATTATATTAACCATTTCTCTATTTGACATAATAGGATTATTTTCTTTTTTAACTTTAGATAATGGTATTGGTTTTGGGATTATTCTATTTTTAAGTATTTTGTTAACTTTATCATAGTTAATAGATATAACTTTTTTCTCAACCTTTTCAATAGGTAATGGATCCACTCTATTTTTTTTACGATTATTAATTTTTTCTAAAACTTCTTTACGTAGTTTAACAGTTTTTTCATATTCAATATTTCTTTCATTTTGTATGTTCTCATTAATATTTTTTTGTAAGGTATAATTAATACCATGAATTAAAGTAAAAGGTTCAACGGATAACACTTTTAATGGTGACCCATCTTTTTTATTTCTACTTAATTTCGCATATTCAGATCTTAATTTTGAAGACATCCCTGTGTCAGGTCGACTTGTAAGTCCATTTTTATGTATTCTTCTGTAGAAATTTATTCTGCCTGTAAATTTTATATTAAATTTGTTTTTATAAAGTCTACCCATAAAATCCGAATCAGCTGCACACATCCATGGCTCAAAACCATTCATTTTATTAAACACTGATTTTTTAATACCAAATACTCCCTCTCCTAAAAACTTCTTGGAATTTACATTTACTTTGGTCCCATTGTTAAAATCCACATATGATGGTTTGATACAATCCGAATTAGACAATCCTTCTATTATATCTGTAACTATATTATCAACCATAATATCGTCAGAATCGAAAAATAATATATTATCAGAATTTGATATTTTTGTTAATGAGTTTTTAACAACGTAAGGACCAACATTTTTATTAAAAAAATAAAAATTTATTCTTTGATCAAAAGGTATATCTTTAATGTAATCAAATGTTTTTTTACACCCATCTATACCAACAAATATTTCACATGAATAACCACCAATTGAATTTATTATTGAATCCAAACATTCTTTTAAAAACTCAGTATTATTAAAAGTCGGAACTATAATGGTTAAATCTTGTTTTTTCTTATAAATACCATTAATAATTTTTGTTTGTACACCATCATTATTAGATTCTTGGTCATATATTGTTATTTTTTGTGGTATGTATTTTATGTATCCTTTATCATGTTTTACACATATTATTTCAATATTGCTTTCCAAACAATATTTACCAATCCATACATCGGCCATATTAGGTTCTAAAAAATAATTAATACCTAATTTAAATAAATCCGTATGAAAACACATTACACCAGTACCACCAAATTGTACTTTAACATCTTTATTAACCGTGTCCAAACAAGCATATCTTTCAGATGCCGATTTGTAATAACTTAATACAGGAAAAGATGAGAAGTTTCTACCATGTAATGTTATAACTTTTTTATTATCATATTCCTTACATTTGTTAATAACATATTCAACATAATTTGGGGGGTAGATCAAATCATCGTCAATGGTTAAAAAATATCCATTACTTTCCGATAATTTTAAAAATTTAAACGCATCTCCTTTTGAATTGTCGGTAAAATATAAATTAATTTTATCATTATATAGGATATATGGTAATCCTCCATCATGATTATTTAACGCAACATTAATTTCATCACATTGGTTAATTATTGATTCTAAAGTTTTCACTAAAGAATCAATTCTTCTATATGATGCAACATTAACTATTATTTTTTCAATCATATTGTTATTAGTTTTACATTAACCCTTTCTTCCTTATTCATTTCTGATAAATGATCACCATGAAAAACCATTGAATTTTTTGTATGATACATTTTTAAACCTCTGTTATTTAACTTCACACTAATTTGTCTACCAACACCAGAACTATTATTAGGATTTGAGACCCATCTACTATTTGGTATTTCATCAATTTTATGATTTAATTCATTAAAGAATTTTTTTTCAGCAATAAAACATAGATCATTCCACTGTGTTTGATAGTATTCCCCAAAATCTAATGATTTAAAATTTGTCCAATTAGTTCTATTTACTCTACCATCGGTTAATATACTTAAACATATTTTATTTTTATCCTCAATAGATTCGTAAATACGTTTCGTTTCGTTAAAAAAATTATCAACTAATTTAATATCGTCAGGTAAATAAATGTAATATTTTGATTTTATATTTTTAATATAACTGAAGGTTGCATTTATAACCATGTAATATTTTTTTTTACCCATATTTGGGTACATCTCAATTTTTTTAACGTTAAATCCACTTAAATCTGCCTTTTGTTGACCATTATCATCAAAAACAACAACTAAAACTTTGTAATCTTTTTTCTCACTTTCAATATTACTTAAAAGTTCAGTTAACATTTGTGGTCGATTAAATGTCGTTATGATAACACAAAAATCAAATTCTTCAGCCATTATGATTCATATATTGATTTACATTTTTTTATGAAATTATCTTGTCTATTTTTTCTTGATTCAAAATAGTGATAAACTCTGTTTTCATAATTAGTCCCTGTGCCAAATTTAATATTTTCATTTAAATCCCATCTAGGTATTTCAACCTCAGTTGGGTATAATAACTTAACCTCTAAACCTTTTTCATGTGAAATATAAGTTAGTTCTCCAGCACAATCTGACCTATCTGTACAACCAAATGTTGGTCTTCCTAACAGATCATAAGTTTTTCTACTAAAACCTAAATACGCAGGGCTAGCATACACAATTGAGTTTGGTATGTGACTTGCTTTTTGTGCAACAGAGAATAGTCCATCATTATTCATTATCCACTCTATCGTTTCAGGTACAATATCTTTATCTAATGGAATACAATCAATATCCATTAATAATATATAATCCCATCTTTTTTTATGATTCTGAATAAAATAATCTATTGATCCTCCGTGACCTCTCCATTCATCTGGTTTTATTTGATGGATTGTTAACCCAAAATGTTCAAATACTTTTTTTTGAGATTCAACAATTACAGGATTAATTTTATCGTTATAAAAAGTTATTATCATTTTAAATGTATATTGTTAGTTATTTTATTTTCAATATCACTAAAACCCTCTCTCTGCCAAGCAATTGTTGGGTTTGATATAAAACATTTACCTTTAGGTAATGATTCGCTTAATAATACATCAACTTTCCAATCTCTACTGTTAATAGAATCAATTATTGTATTAAAAAATTTATTTTTCACAATAAATGCATGAGTCGTATATACTTTTTCTGCAACATCTAATAAATCAGAATAACTATTTTTTTCACCAACATTCCATCCACCAAGATATAATAAATCCCAATCCTCAGGTAATTGGATCATAATATTTTCTAGTTTCTCATTAAAGTTTTCATCAACTTCAATATCATCCTCCATAACCATTAATGTGTCTACATTATTTTCTTTAGCAAAAGAGAATAGTCTTCTATGACTATCTAAACACCCAATATGACCTTGCATTTTTCCAAATTCGGCAAACTTTTTTTTACCGTCAGTTGCCTCAAAAACCTCATATTGGAATGGTAGTTTTAAACTTTTTAAACGATCATCTCTTCTTTTAAGATTGATTACGTATTTTTTAATATCCTTCATATTTTATAAATACCCCTAAAAACAAAATAGGAACCGAAGTTCCTATTTTGCTAGATAATTGAACACCTCCCTTTCTTTAGATGGTTTATCCTTATTCAGTATCTACACCAAATAAGTATTTTCAAATGTTATCCAATGTATTTACGTAAATTCTTTTTAATAATTGAATCTAAGTTTTTGTTGTTGTTTTTATTAATTGTTTCAGTGATGACACTTTTAATTGAGTCATTTAAGGATTCTCTAATTTCAGTACCCGGTCTTCCTCCTGGGGCTGTTTGTGTGTTAACAACTGGTGTTGCTAAACCATATTGTCCTGATAAAGCTTGTAAATTAGTTAACATACCCTCATGTTTCCCTGTAAGGTTAATTTTTTTATTTTTTACACAGAATCCAAGTAATTCTTTTATACCATTAATTTTTGGTGTAAATCCTGTTTTACCAATGGTAATTAACCCATTAGCTTCCATTCTATCTATTTGGTCCTCACAAAGTTTAGGTTTATTAACCGTATTACAATAATTAAGTAGTTCAATACCCGTTTGGCAAGATTTTCTATCCGCAAGAGAATTAAGACCTTGTTTCATAGATCTAGCAACTTTGAATCTATTTCCACCTTTCATTTTACTTGCAAATGTTGCCTGATCCCATACTTCAATTCCTCTTGCTTTTGCGTCCGCAATTTGTTTATCGTTCATTGGGTAAAGAACTAAAGTACCATTGTTTTGAATGTATTCTTTTGTAATATCAGGACATATTCTGTTACCCCCACATAGTTCCGCAACCGTTGTTTTGGATAATGCTTCCGACGAATCAGCTTCGGCAGGTTCAATTGTTGTGAATCCCATTTTTGCTATTGAATCTTGTACTGATTTAACAATATCTGTACGTGTTCCTGAGGATCCCACAGACATATACATATAAAATTTTCCAGGTGTAAACCCATAACCTTTTATTAGGTCCATATCTTGTGGTCTTATCTGTTGTACACCTTTTTCATCTTGACCTGTTGCCATATCAATCTTACGATAATTTAAACCATCACCAATTTCATTACTAGTGTAGAATTGATATCCACGAGTTTTAACGTAATTTGGATCATTTAACGCTTTAATTGCATTAGATTGAGATGTTGTTAATAATTCTCCTTGAGATGCCGCATTTTTATTTTGTTTAAATGTATTACACGTCCAACCATGAGATTCCAAATAGTTTTGGTTTGGATCGGGTTTTGCTGCGTCTTGTTTTGGTGCGTTTACATTTTTTGTAACCGCAAGATATGCTCCCGGATATTGTGGGTTAGTAGTTGGTGTACCAAACATATAAACTTCCGTATTTCCGGCCTTAAGTTTAACAAATGGACTATTAACACCAATGCTAGGGTCAATCTTATTTAATGCATAAAGATAATTAGCGTTAACATAAGAAATTGGGTTTTTTGTATCCCAAATATATCCCTTTTCTTCCCAACAACTTTTTCCATTTTCTTTTGCCGACATAGCTTGTTGTAATACTTTTTCAGGGGTATCTACCGCAGTTACAGAAGGTTCGCCTTCTTCATTAATTAAAGGTTTTACGTTACCCATCTCAGACTCAAGAAGGGACATCATTCTTTTTATTTCTTCACTTATGTTCATATTGTTTTTTTTTTAATTTTTAGAATAATTTATCTCCAGGATCTTCATCTTTACACAACGTCCAAACTTCTCTTTCGTCGATAGATGTATTACCTGTTTTTTCTTTTAATGCCGATTCAGTATTTGGTCCAAATTTACCTGTTTGTTTAATACCTAAACAACCTTGTAGTTGCCATACAACATTATCATCTTCGTCTTTACAACCAAGTTCATAAGTACCTGAACAACCTTTATATGTCATGTTATCACCATTAGATGGTTTTCCTTCTTCGTCACTACCTTCTTCGTCACTACCTTCTTTATCATTCCCTTCTTCACCACCACCACCTTTTTTGGCAGCATCATCATTCGCTTTTTGGGTTGCTTTAACCGCATTTGATAATGGTTGTCTAACGTATTGGTCCCAATCACCAAAATCAATATCACCATCAATACCTTCGTACATATCTTCACCATATTTTAATTCATATTCTGAAGCAACTTTACAATAATCGGGAATTGATTTTATTTTTGATAGTGCATCTTTAAGTTTTTCCTCATTTGTTGATGGTATAAATCCCATTGTCTTCTCTCTAAGGGCCTCGCCAATTTCGTTAGCAATTTTTTCAAGTTCACTATTACTTTGTAATGGTTTACCTAATTTACCTGATGAACAAGAGTCATGTAATGCCTTAACTGATTTGTTAGCTTCAGTACCTTCCCATTTGTAGGCCGCAATACCACCAGCAATTAATGCCGCTCCTCCTAATGCCCACCAAATCCACTCATTAAGTTGTTGTTTTTCTTCTTTAATTAAATTAAGATATTGTCTACCTGTAGATTTTTGGTGCATTTCCAAGATTCTATTCTTTTCGTCTCTGTTAAGATCAAATGAAACTTTTTTCATATTTTTTTTAGTTTTAAATTAAGGTATTACCTTTACCTCTTGTTATTTTATATAATGATGACCAAGTAACTTTATCATCAAGAGTATTAGCAACACTTCTTGTTAATCCTGTTTCCCATTTTGTGACGGTTGGGTATGTTGATCCACCCCCTCCACCACCCGCAGGTGCTGCATCTTGTTCATCCAATTCACTATTAGTATCACTATAAGTGAATTTTTTCATTAACATTATAAGATCATCAAGACTTTCCAAAGTAATAACTTTTATAATAAATATTCAAATAAGCAAAAAAAGTAAAATATAATTATTAATGTAGATGTAGTTTAGAAAATATTTGTATATTTGTAAAAAAGGAGATATGAAAAGAATAGTTTTTATTTTAGCGATTATACCATTTATTACTTCTTGTTTGAAGTATTCTGAACCTAAATCTTTAAGTTTGAGTGGTGAATATGTGATTGATAAAATCACTTACCAAGAAACTGATGGGGAACCATCTCCTCAAGACAGTACTTACTTGACTGGTTCAGTATATAACGATAATACAGAAATACCCGCATTAAGTACAATTATTGTTGGTGAGACTAAATTACATATGGATTATAGTATGATTCGTTTTAACCCCACTCAGGATCAATTTGGGGGTACTCATTGGAATACTGAATACTACTACTTTGTACACGGGCAACGTACCGCATATGATTTGGGTAATATCGTATTTGATTGTGAGGGAACAAGACGTGTTTGGAAGATCCTTGATGATTCAGATGAATCAATAACTGTGAGAACATCAGGACAATGGGTTGATGGTACAAGAAAGTCTGTGGTACTTTCATTAACAAGAATAGGTCCTTAATGGGACCTATTTCTTTTATAATATTTCTGTTTTTGGTAATTTATTTGGATTTATGATATAATATTCATTTAAGAAACTTATTAATAAATCCTCATCTATATCGACAAAATCATCAAAGTTTTCATCTTCCTCCTCTTCATCGTCAAATTGGAAGAAGTCATTATTATCTTCTATTAGATTATATCCGAATTCCTCGGCCTCCTCTAAATTAATAATATCATTTCTGACCTCATCTTCAGAATCAAGTGATAACCTAAATATCACCTCAATTCTTTTTGTGTCCTCATAAAGATAATAGGACACTAATTCTCTAATTTCCATTAGTTATATTTTTTAAATCTCCTAAACATATCTAAAGATTCGTTTAACTTATTCAAGAACTCATCTTTTTCTTCATCGTCAACCTCATCAAAATTATCATCATAAATGTCATTAGTGATTTCCTCTTCCTCATAATCATCAGACCATTCAGGTTTAAGATCTAAGATTGTATCATCAACTTCATCTAATTCAATATCAAAAGATTCCTCGCCCCATTTAGACTCTTCATCCTCATCATCAAAAAATCTTTTTTGTCTTTCATAACGACTTCCATCTTCATCTTCCCAATCACTGTAAACGTCTTCAGGTTCAAAATCATCCAACATTGTCCCTAATGATATATAACTACCATCATTATCATTGTCAATACTTGAGAAATCAACGGTACCATTTCTTAGATCATCTTCACCGTCTCCGATCATATCTAATCTACCATCAATTGATTCATTGATACCTACATTCGTATATGGTTTAACCTCACCTTTATTGTTTACTGTGATTCCACCTTTATCGTTTGCGAAATCCTGAACATATAATGGTTGTTTGTTCTCACCTTGTGCATATTCTGTGACATATCCATCATAAATTGTTTTATGTTGGTCAAGGATATTATTTCTTTCCTCATTTGTCATCTTAAAAAAATATTGTGCCATAATTTTGTTTTTGTTATAAATAGTTTAATTATCTCAATCTTGAGGCATTACCCTTTAATTGCATCCAAAGAGTTAATAGATCCTGAGAATCTAGTCTCATTTTACGTTCCACAAGACGGTTATATGAATCATCTTCATCCTCATCATCGTTATTATTACCTTGATTTTTATTGTCTATAGATTTCATCGCCCCACGTATTAATTCATTTCTAACTTTTTCTGCCATATCTAAAACCTCATCAAATGCTTCCTGTCTTTCATCACTAAATTCATCATAATGGTGTTCATGTTCAATTCTTTTTTCGCCTAAATAAAGATATTGTGCTGCTTGGAACATATTGGTAACACTAGACAGTTGTAATGCATCAAAGAATTTTTTAAACAATCTTATATCATAATACTCAGATAAATCATTAAACTTTTCAGATGCTTTTTTTGCTTCTTTTATAAGACCTTTTTTAGTCATAAAAAAACTTTCTTCAATTGTATCATCTTGTACAACTTTCATCCATTTATCAACACCTTCAATTAATGCTAATCTAGACCCGTTGTCCCATTCAACATAATATTGCATATCACCCATTACATTTGCAACAGATTTAACAATCCCTGGTACTCCACCTGGAACACCATATTCATCTTGCATTTTAATACAGACAACCGTGTCTCCTTTTTCTAATGGTGCGTTTTTTACGTATTTTTCCATAATAATAAATATATCGTAATATTTATTATTCAGTATGAAGATTGTAATAACTGAACATCAATATGAAAAATTATTATTAGAGAGTAGTAAATCTATAATCGGTGATGAAATTAAGCGTTCTAAAGAGTTTATCAAGAAGATAGTTAGGACAGTAAAAGAGGACACTAAATTAGATTTTAGTTTCTTATTTACATGGGGTGCTGCAATTGGAGGATTCTCAAGACCTGTTTTTAATTATTTTGAAGGTAAGAACCCTGAACTAACTCATCAAGATTTGGCTTTATTGACAATTGCTTGTGTGGTTACTTACTACACATCTAATAGAGAAAAATTAAGTAAATTATTAGGGATCATTAAAGAACGTGGTTTAGTTAAGTATTTTGATGATATGTTAATTAAAACAGATGAATTAAAAAATACTTTCTTATCTTTTATCGATAGTCTAAAAGTTACAGGTCATAAAATATCGGGTATGTTAGCCTACACATTTATTATTCCTTTTTTATCAAAATTATTAGATATGAGTGGAGGGTCAACACATGATGATATAGTAAAATTGTCTAAAATAATAATAGGTTATTTAACCGTTAAAGTATCTTCAATTGTTTTGACAGAATTAATCAGTAAGATTATTAAAAGGTTTAGATCTTAAAGTCCTTTTTCTTTTTTAAATTCCATTATTTTATCAATAACGTATTTAACATCAGTATCGTTCATTTGGTGTAAATTATGATGTGTATTAAACCATCTTTTTACAACAATATCAAATGGGGTTTTAGTTAATTTAGATATTCTTTTAAAACCAAATATTTGAGCATCTAACTCATGTGGTTGGGTGTAATATTTTTTACCATCAAATTCCTCAGGGGCATTGGTGTCGTAAGTTCCTTTATTTTCCTGATCAATATGTCTTAATTCGTGAGCAATAATTTCATTTAATTCACCAATTAAATCATAAATTAATTTAGTTTTTGACTCAGGATTATACGAGACCCTTAATTCAATAACCTCATTTTCAGCCCACCAATCAGCGTCGACTTCATATCCTTCTAACTCATCATTAATTTCAATAATTAATTCTATGGTTAAATTAACATTAAGTCTTTTAAAATCATAATACGAATCATCAGAAACATCTTCAGGTAAATAAAACTCCCCTTCATCATTACCTTTAAAAATAGTAATAACATCTCTAACGATAGATCGGATCTCTTCCCTTCTGTTATTATCTTCTTTTAATAACGATTTTATTTTTAAATCTAAAAAATTCATAACAATAAATATTAAACAATGTTGATTATACTACCCATGTTAGTTATATTTTATCAAAAAGTCTATGGAATTATTGAATACCCACCCAATTAAGAAATCGGATCTAGGTTTTCACGGAAATTTATTTGGCGGTAAATTATTAGCTTGGATTGATGCGGCGGCTGCGGGGTATTCAATGCAATTGTGTGATTCACCAAGAATGGTCACAGTCTCCATTGATAAATGTAATTTTGAGAAACCAGCTAAAGAAGGTCAGTTATTAAAGATATATGGTTACCCATCTAAAGTTGGCAACACGTCAGTTACATTATATATGGAAGCAAGAGCTCACGATGTATATACAGGTAACCAAATTCTTGTGTTAAAAACAAATATTCGATTTGTACAAATTAGTGAATATGGTAACCCAATTCCAATTGGGGAACGAGGTAGAAATAGGATTGGTAATTTAATCGGAGAAGAAAATTAAAACTTTTTTGGGGGTAACGGGGGATCAAGTAAGAATTTCTCGTTAACCCAATGTCTTAATTCATTTTCAACAAAGTAATCCGGTACTTCTTGATCGTCAGTCATTTCTGACGCTAATTCCGCAATGTATCTTGCAAATTTAATTTTAAATTTATCGTCCATTAATGTTAATAGACCATCCGATATGAAAAATATTTTTGTTAAAGGATCTGTAATCCCTAACTCACCTTCCGCCAAATCAAAAGACCTCATAATTGCTTTACCCCACCACGTTTTATAATTTGTGGTTTCTTCTAAAGTTGGTCTTAATATTTTATTTGCGGCTCTAATAATTGATCCTGTAAAACCAGCAATAGATAACTGAGGTAAGAACCAAGGCAACAATCTTATTGTTGCTTTATACCCCCCTTCCCCAATATGTTTATATAATCTTTTCTTAGTTGCGGTCTCAACTAACGCTCTTAATTGCCCAAACGTTATTTTACCTTGAGCACTACAAAACTTCTCAGAATCACAAATATTCCTAACTACCGAATCTGAAGGTTTTATTTCAGTTTCATTAATATATTGTATAAGATTTTTTCTTACTATTCTTTCAATTATCACTGACATAATATTACCAAGTTCTACATGCCCAATATCGAGGTTTCCATCTTGGACCAGGGTTATCACAATTCATTCTTGCCCTAAACGATCTTCTTCTTTCAGGATTGTTCTTTTTAATTACCATTCTTTTACCTTTGGCAGACTTTCCACCAAAACCAAAGTTTACTTTAACAACTTTTCCTTTGTCATTTTTAACATAAACTTTAAATTTCTTAATGTCACCTTGCATTATTTTACCAAGTTGGACTTTCCTACCGTGATACTCAGCCTCATTGATTAAACCATCAGAGATAAAGTCAGTATTCTCAACCGAACCATATAAATCCTCATATATAATGTTCGATTCATTAGTTTCTTTTAATATACGTAAAACAATTCTTTGTATATCCGACTCGGTTATAGTTACAATATTTTTTGACATTAGAGTAAGTTTATATATTTATTTAGATAAATACCTATAAACTTTACAATTGAAATATATTTATAGAAAAACTTTTCACTATGAAAAAAAATAATTTAAATGAAAATACTCTTAAAAGTATAATAAGACGTACTCTATTAGAGAACGACGCTGACATTAAAGATAAGAAAAAATCTAGACCTACCTGTTTACCTGAGAACACAATTACATTAGATGAAATGGTTGGTCAATCCGATGAGTTTGTAAGGTACTCACCAGGTGTCACTAAAAGAAAAAATGGGGTTAATTCAATGGTAGATACTTTAGGTATATTGAATAACATTAGATTATTTAAAGATGTTAAAGATGGTGGTAGTCATTTGGCATATGAAATGATGAATAATTTGAATAAGTTTAGAAATAAAAACTACTTTGATGAAACAAATCAAAAGTGTAATAAAGCAATGGATAAAGTAATTGAACTATACAAGGAAAATGAACACGGAACAGAATTAGTAAAGGACATTGAACGAGTTTTAAACCTCCAAACAAGAGATGATGAGTATACACCATCACCAAGAACCAAAGAATACCTTAAACAATGTATAAACTTGGCTAAAGGAGAGTAAGATTTTTGCTTAGGATCGTTACCGTTGGGGTAACAAACTAAAGGGACAATTCGCTACTGTCCCTTTTTTATTGCATTAAGATATTTATAGATATGAAAAACAAAAAATACTTCTTCGGATGGACAAATATTAAGAAATTATTCACCGAAATACTTAAATTATATTCATCAACACCTTCTTTTTTCTCTAAAAAACGTGTTGAGTCGGGAATTGCTTTCATTATTGCGGAATGGGGGATGGTTTTTTTTATGTTAAAGAAGTATCCTGATCTTACAATGACCGATATTATAATGTGGGCATCAATACAATTCACTATTTCAGGTTATATTCTTCACCAAATACAAAAAGAGAAGAAAAATGACGAGATCCCAACGGATAATGATGTGGACCCAACAGAAAATAAAGAATAAATTTTGCCAATTTAAATAATTTTTGTATATTTGTATATGGCAGAAAAGAAAAAACCCACAGAAAGTAAGAAATACGAGAGAATTTACGAAACTGAAGACTCAATTAGTATTTGGAGATATGATACCAGTAAGTCAACCACAGGTCCTTATGAGGTTGAGATAAAACCTAAGAAGAAACAACCATAAAATATGAATATTTTACCTATTTTAAGTGAGATAATACACAAAAAAGTCCTATTAAACGCCTTAAAAACGATGGATTTTAGTGAAAAAGACGCTAAAAATGAGCTAGAATACCACATAAATAGGGTAAAAAACCTACCTGAAACGATAAAAGCGTATAGAATTCTGTCTGTAAATGACAAAAAAGACATAAATATGACCAAAATAGGGTCACATTTTGCACTAAATAGGTCAGATTTGGTTAAAAATCACTCATTTTCAACAGGATCAGGTGAAAAATACTACATTATTACCGCAAATATACCCAAAAATGAGGTAAATGTACAAGAAACTATACATAATAACATACTTTACCCCCAAGAAAACGAGATTACGGTAAAAAACAAGGGTAAAAATGTGGAAATAGTCTCAATTAGAGAAATAAAACCCTAAATAATAGGGTTTTATCATTTTTTCTTCAAGAAATCTTGTATTATTTTCATTTGTTCCTTAATATCCCCCATATTACCCATATTATTCATATTTTTAGGATTAAACATGGTTTTATTCATGTTATTTAGGTTTTTGGCCATATCAAAGAACGATTTTCCGAATTTTTTCCACCAAATGTACAGACCAACACCCAAAACGATTAAAACTAGTGTGAAAACACACAAAACTATTGTTAAAAACATATTATTAAAGATTTATACCTAATTTTACTCTATTTTAACCTATATGTCAAGTTATTTAAGTAAATTATAGAACTCTTTGAAGTGTTTTATACGATCAGGTAGTCCATTTGTACCTCCATTCACTCTTTTTGTTACTTTAGTAACGATTTCATCGGTAAAACCTTGATCACAAGTACTCCATAACTTATTTGAGTCAAAAAAGAACCCTGCAGACGCTAGTGGATACTTAGTTGCAACTAAATCGGGGTTAGAAACACAATCTTCACCTATAAATTTGGTAAAACTAACGTAATTTACCTTACCAGTTAACTGAATATACCCTCTACCTCTGAATTTATACCCTTCTTTTGTGTTTTCATCGCCATTTCCTAGTCTATTACCATAAACACGGGATGCAATCTTTTCAGGTTGCTTAGCATATGACTCAGAAAGGGTACCTGGAAAGTATTTACCGAATATTTTCTTCAAACCATCAGCAGAATAGTTTAAATTCTCGGAAACCGCCTTAAAACCACCTGATTCGTGACTACATTGCGATAAAAAATGAGCCAAACGTAGATTAGTCGTAATATTAAATTTCTTTGCGGTATCAGGGATCTGTGCAATCACAGAATCAGGTATATGACCCTTTAATTTTTCAATATTTAATGATCCAATTGGTGATATTACCACATCTTCTTTAATAATGTTAGTAGCTTCAAACATTTTTGACCATGTTTGATCACCAACAACACCATCTGCGGTTAATCCATTAGATAATTGCCATTCTTTAACTTTTTTTTCGGTACCTATCCCAAATATTCCATCGGAAGTAAGTCCTAATTTTGTTTGGAGTCTTTTTACATCATCTCCTTTAGATCCATTTTTAAGTAACATATCGTTTTATTTATTTATAAATATTTATTCAATCTAAAAAGATATTTATAATAAAAAGAATATGGGATATACTAAAGAACAAATTGAAACTGCCGTAAAAACCAAAGGGTATGTTTGGTTTGAGGATAATTCAAACAAAAGTTATGACGTAAACATTGTTGGGGTAAGAAACAACTCACCTTCAGTTGCAAAAAAAGTAACTAATGTGTTTGATGATCATATCACATTAACATTTAAAGATGAAAATGGTGTTTTACAATTTTATTGTTGGTCAGCAACAACAGATCCAGGTAAAAAAGGTGTTATGGAGTTTCATAACAATAAGGGAGTTGCAAGATTAGTGTCAGGACAATACAGAAGTGTATGGATGATTGATAAACATCAAGGTAAATATGACGCACTTTGCCAAAGAAACGGTAATGTTAGTGTTTATAGGGACGCTAATAAAAATTTAACCTTTGAGGAATCAATAATTGATATTGGAATGTTTGGAATCAACATTCACAAGTCAGGACAAGATTCTACTTGGGTTGAGAATTGGTCTGAAGGGTGTCAAGTGTTTAAACGTGTTAAGGACTTTGATGTTTTTATGTCAATATGTAAAAAAGCGGCCAAAATTCACGGTAATAAATTTTCTTATACACTATTAGAGTCAACCGATATTAAATAAGTTATTTTTTATCATTTTTTGTTTCTAACCAACTAATCCAAAACCCAATTGCAACAATTATGTTCATTAATAGTGATGCAATGATCTCATGTAGGTCTCTATATACATTCATAGTTAAATGAACATGACCTACAACCCAAAAAGGTATACTTAAATTACTTGATACCCATATTAAAAGATATTTTACAAATTTTATCATCTAATTAGGGTAACATTACCTATAAGTACATATTTTCCATCTGTTTTGGGATCCCCAAATCTTACTTTATAAGTGTAGATACCTATTGGACATATTTTATTACCATAAGTACCGTCCCAATAACTCATATAGTTATTACTTTCAAATATAAGTTCTCCCCATCTGTTATATATTACAATATTGAAGTCCGAAGGATCAAAACCACTTGTAAAAATCCATTTGAACGTATTATTATGTTCGTCTCCGTCAGGAGTAAATGAGTTAGGTATATAATAAATTGTCTCAGGACAAAGTTCTATCGTAACATTAAAATCCTGAGGTAATGAGGAACACCCATTCTCCCATCTAACAACTTCAAAGTTAAAGATACCTTCAGTATCCCAAGTTATGTTAATTGTTGGTCCTTGTAATGTATCTCCAAAAACATACCATTCATTATAACCACCATTAGGGGAAATTCCTTCATATAGATCAACTATACTATCTCCCTCACATAATTCATGATACTCATTATTTAAATCAACATTACCATCGATAACGGGAGTAATTATTGGTCTTGAATAAACTTGGACATCTATATTTGTACTAAAGACGCACCCTGATTGATTATATACATAACTAACATTGTCAAGACCAACAAAACCATTATCAGGACAATACTGATTACCCCAAATATTATTTCCAAATAGAGTACCACCCGCAGGTGTTGGAATTATTGTTGTACATCCATCGTACTCACAATAAGGTCCCATTGGATTTATAACAGGTAATATATTCAATATATTAACATTAAATGTTTCTGTTTGACTCACACATCCATTCATATTTTGACCATATACTGATAACATACTATTATAATTTCCACCGGCAACTCCTGAAACATTCAAATTTATTTGATTAGTCCCTTGACCTGAAGTTATACCACCATTTGTTGCTGCCCAAACATAATCTAAATTAGGAGTCGGACTTGATACCGTAAATGGATTAGTTGTAGAGTTAAAACATAAAATGTTTGTGCCTATTATTGGATTTATAACGATAGGTTGTGGATCAACCAATGATGTGGTTGAACTTACGGTACATCCGTTTGCATCTATTATTGTAAATGAGTAAACCCCTTCACATAACCCCATTTGGTTAAATGTTGGTGGTTGTGGTCCATTCCATGAAATTGTTTGAACTCCAGATCCACCTTGTGGTATAACATCAATAATACCATCACAATTATTATCACACGTTGGATTTACAACATTTATTATTGGTAAAGGTAAGTTTGGTGGTCCAGGTAAAACAAACACCGTATCAGGTCCTAAATTACCTATCCCCAAATTACAACTTGACCATCCTGCGTTACAAGTAGGGTAAACAAAATGACAAGTATAGTTTGCACCTACCGCTGGTGGGGTAACATTAATTGTTGGACCAGTACCAATTGGAATTGGGTTACCAACTTGATACCAAGTAAGAGTAGGTGTAACTACAGGACCACTTGGTGTCCATCTATAAGCATCGTTGTTTGCCGTCCATGCAGTTGAGTTTCTTCCTGGTGATGTTATTCCTATTGTACCACCTAAATTATGTATACCTTGTACCGCAGTACCTCCTTGCCATTGCAAACAATTCGGTTTATTTTGAATGTAGTTTTCAATATAGTTTGTGGATTCATAAATAACAATATGAAAAGTCCCTTGATTAGCGGTACAAGAAAACATTGGGACATTTATCCAACTAACCACCAATTTTCTACACGGAGCAGTTCCTTGTAATTGGTACTTTATTTGACCACCAAGACCAGGGTGCCAATCTTGCCAAGGACCCATAATACAATTCTTAGGGACTAAAACATTTCCTGTTGGTATTGATTGTGATGTAAATGTAGTTGGTTGACCACCACTAAATGAAACCCATCCGTTAGATCCAACGTAAAATTGGGTGTAAGTTGTTCCAAAGAAACAGAAATTAAATCCAATATTAAATGGTCCTTGTTGTGAATCATCAGTCATGGTTAAATTTGTTCCCGTATTTGTTTGATTAACATAAGGAATATTTGTTACCCCATAGTTGGTAGTTTGATTAGGGTTAGACCCTCCGACACCACATTGAGTTAAATCGGCAGTTAGAGTAGTGGAACCTATACCACAAGGTAATAGTTGATCTTGTCCAAGATATGGACAATATTGGGAAAACCCTTGAAAGGTTATAAACAATAATAAGTAAGCTAATAATTTCATATTTATAAATACGTATTTAAAATTTATAAGTTGTCTTTTAAGATGTTAAATGAATATCCAATCTATTTCTTTTAATAATGATTAGGTTATTTTTATCCCATGAAAAAGAACCAATTACTTGAAGATATCATTAACTCATCATTGTGTGGTCAACTTGATACAATGTTTGGTGATGGTAGTTATGTTAGGGTAGGTCATTTAGGATATGTCGATAGTCAAAAAAAATACATAGTCCATATTACACTACATATTTCAAACATTGAAGAGGGGATGGTTTTTTATCCTGACGGTCTTGAGACTATAGTTAGGTTGGCTTGGAAAGTTATTGGCAGAAAACGTCCACTAATGATATTACCATCAGTGGACATTAAAGATTAATCCCACCATCTTCTCATTCTTTCTTTTAATACTCTATGTAAAAGATCATGAGCCTTTTCTTCATTATGTTTTGCCACCCAAAAACACAAATCTTTTTTGTCAAGATCAGGTTTTTCCTTTAATACTTTGCGAACACTTGACGGATATTTTTTTATATATTCATCGTAATTTTCTGAAATAATATCTTGTTCCATTGAGTAAAGTTCTCTATCCCCCTCAATTGGTTCAAATCTAAATTTTGATTCAGAGTAATCAAGATATTCAGATCCATAGTATTCTTCCTTTACTCTTTCAATTAAATTAAGTGCAATTGTCATATCACGATTATCACGATCAACCATAGTATGTCTATTGGCATAGATTATTTCTTGTCTTTGGTACTCAATTTTCTTTTGTAGGATTTTATAGATATACCAGTCATCCCAATCTCTATCTTTAAAAATAGTTGGTGACCATCTTATGACATTTTTACAACCTGTTAGGAACGATCTAATTCTCCAATGTAAGAATCTCCATATTCTTGCCGATAATGTTTTTCTACCCCAAGCAGAGTCTTCGGGGATTATTAATTTTTCAAATGTTTTCATAGTACAAAGATATATAAAAAATAATAGAATAATAGTTTTTAAATGTCAAATAAATTAGTATATTTGTATAAACGTGTTGACTATGAAAAATATATTTTTAATACCAATCTTCTTTGTCGTAACAAATGTGTTTTCACAAAAATACGATCTTAACTCTCATCCTTTGAAGTCCGATGTTTGGGTTTCTAGTTATGTTGATTCAACTACAGAATTTAGACCTAAAGATTATAAGTCATTTTCTTTCAATTATTCATACGTTACCTCAAATATTAACCCTGAAAAAGTTCAAGAATATTTGTTTGAATCGTTTAATCAATTTAGAACTGATTACGGTCTTAATAAAGTTGTGGAGGATTCAACATTAACTAATTCATCTATTGCACATTCTAAATCATTATTTGTTAACTACAAACATAGTAAACGTAAGTCAATGACTTTTAGTGAAGCAATTGGAATTATACCATTTAATATGTTATCAAGAGTAACAGAAAAAGATGGTGACGTTAATAAAATTATTGCCGACTGTTGCTTTGATATCTTTGTCGGGTGTCCAATACATATGTCAATCTTATTGAATGAAAACTCTAATCGTCAATATGGTTTTGGTGTAACAGTTAAAAATGGTAGTATTGGTATTGTAGTACAGGGAGATGTAAAATAAAAATGGGGGTTAAACCCCCCATTTGATATTAGTTAAATATTGGACAATCAATTGTTCTATATTTATGTTTTCTTGTTTTTCTTCTTCTTCTTTTTTTCCAACTAAGTTGTATTCTCGGTAACGTTAAATACGCTCCTTTTTTACCAGGTCTACTAAATTCAGCCGTGTAATCATCAGTAGGTATTTGAACTACAGTGTCAGGTTCTTTATCAATTAATGGATCAACGCTTGTGTTAAGTACAACACTTAATTCAATATCAATTTTTTTGTATTGATTAAATTCAGGTCTTTTAGCTTTCTTTTCCGCCTGAGGAACTTTAAGCCAAGAAGGGCCTGAGGTACCATCACCATTTTCACCCATATATGCCATCTCTTTAGTGGTTGTTTCATTAACAACAACACCAATTTTTTGTAATTGAGCTATTATATAATCCATTGCGGTCTGAGCTCTTAATTTCGATAATTGATCAAATGTGTAAGTTTTACCATCAGGTGATTGACCGTTAGGTAAAGTTGAGCAAGATGAAATTACATCAATATCTTCCAAAAACGCTTTAGGTTTTCCTTGAGGTGGTGTTAATAATGCCATTTGTTCTACTAAAGGATCAATAATGTCTTTTTTAACGGTCTCAACAAATAATGGAGTGATCTCATAATAATTATCCTTAAAAAAATTTGAACTTGGTGGTAAATCATTTGGAAATCTGATTGGTAATGCAGGATGTACTATTTCTTTACCTTTTGTAACTATTTCTTCAAAACCTTCAGTTAAACCTACAGTAACAGTTTCCCATTTTTCGGTAGGATATGTACTATTGAATTGTTCTAACACAATAACCGCATATTGTTTATCGTCTTCATCTTTCTTTAAAGTTTCCCAAGCACTTATAGAACTATCACTCATTAATTTTTTTATTTGAGAGTCGTTAGATAAAAATGTATCCCATTGGTCTTGCGGCGTTACAACTTCATAATCTTCACCTGTAACTTCCTGATAATTACTTGACTTACCTTTTCTTAATTTTAATCTTTTACCTCTACTGATACGTACTCTAACCCCACCTGATCCAATACCTCTTGCGCCTTTCCAAAATTTAGGTCTAATTGTAAAATCAACTGGTTGTTCATTTAAATCACTTTCAGATTCAGTTAACCCCATAAGGGATTTATATCTTTGTATTTCTTCATTTAATACTTTACTCATATTACAGTTTTATAATAAATATTTAATTTTCAAGAAAATTGACTATTAAATTATTTTTTACAAGATATTATTACTATATTTGCTATAATACGTAATCAAACAAAATATATTATTATGTCAAAGATTAGAAAAGAAGCCGAATTATATAAAGACTTACCGGTTAAAAAATTAAAAAAAGTAATTAGACAATATAAATTTTTATCTATGTCTAACACAGAAATTTTTAATTTTGTATTTTTCTTAATTACATTTGGGGTACCTTTCTTATTTGTTTTTGGGATTACAATAAACTCAATATTCTTCATGACATTTATTCACTTTGTATTTTACTGGGAATTTCTTTTTAAATACAAAAATTTTAAATTAGTCAGTGATAAAGATAGATATGAGATCGATGAAATTGTAAAAATTTTAGAATCATACCTAAAAGAAAAAACCCCTTGAGTTAAGGGGTTTTTTACTTGTAATAAATAAATTTTATTATTAATTTCCTAATCTTTCTCCTCTTTTAGCTAAACCTCTTAAGGCAATAACTAATCCCGCAAATACCATTGCTACAGTAATAGGACCTGAATATCTTCCAGCACCAAAACCTTCAACGAAATCATGAATATGTCTAGTTAACTCAGATTCTGACCATCCTGTAAATTCACCAAGAGCAGTAATCATACCTGTTAACATTGTTCCAAGTCCTCCACCGATCATAGATTTTTCTTTAAAATTTGACCATCTATCTTTTAAGTCTTCATTAAGATATTCTTCAGTCATTTCAGGAGTTGCCTTTCTTGCCATATGTCTCAATTCGGACTTTTCTTCAGGTTCTAAGTTAGGTAAAACTTCAGTCTTAAAGAACTTAGCGATAAGGTCTACAACCTCAGGTTTAGACAACTCTTCTTGGTCCTCATCATACCCCATATCGTGTTCTTCATTATACTCCATTCCCATATCATCTTGAGCCTGTTCTACCATTCTTTTAATTAAGGTAGTTAATTCGCTTTCTGTTAATCTTATTTTTCTTTTCATTTTAATTTTTTTTCGGATTTTTTATTGTTATATATAAATATACTAATTTATTAAAAAGTTTTAGTTTAATAACGATGGGATGACCTCATCCTCAAAAAACATTTTAACTTCATATTCAATACCTTCTATTTCATCTTGGAATCTACCGACATCGTCATGAATACTTTTTGGTTCTTCATTAATATCATAGAAATCAAATTCAAGTAAGTGACCCATTTTATTTAAAAATAAACCACCAATATACTCTTTATCCTTAAAATAAATTGTACCATATAATGCGGTCTCATCATCAGTCTGTTCTTCATAATCAAAAACAAATTCTATCTTTGGTATGTGGTTGAATGACGATGTAAATTTTTCACCTTCTCTTTCGTCATGACTTTCAGAAGGATCAACAAATTCGTCAGGTCTTCCTTTATGTTTTGAAAATGCATCTAAATATTTTTTTTCATCAATACTTAAAGATTCATACCCTCCATCACTAATTTTATCTAATATACGATCAACTTCTTCTTGATTTTCAAGAAGAATACGATATTGACTTTCTGTGAGTATTATATTCATTTAATTAACAAAGATCCCCATCTTGTGCTGAATCCAAAGCATCTGCAATAGCGTTTAATGTTTCAGGACCTACTTTTCCGTCTTCCTTAATTTTTTTAGAATAACAACTATTAATTTTCTTTTGTAATTCTAAAACTGATGATGGTTTAAATTCATCACTTCCTTCTTTACCATCAACAATATAATCGATAATTGCTCCGGCAGTTTCAGATCCTATCTTACCATCGTTTGAGATGTCATATCCTTCGTCAGTTAAAAATCCTTGTATATCCATTACATCAGCATCCACAGAACTCATTCTTTTTTCATCTTTTTCTTTATTTTTAAAGTCAACATTTCTAAATTCTTTGTCATCACAAGAATAAGGGACTTCAATACCTTTATATAATTTCATACCATTACCCATATAATAGATTTGTCCAATTCTGAAACGAGTTCTCTCTCCATTTTGGAATTTGTCTGCCATTGAATCTGGATGTTCAACGACACACATATACATTCCCCAATTATCTTTTTGGGTTTCTTCTTCACCAGCTCCACCTTTTTTAGGTTCTTCTTTAGTGTCACCTGGTAAATTTTCAGAGTTTTTATTTGCCTCTTCAGTAGTTCTTATAGCTTTAGAAAGTGGTTGTCTAACATACTCATCCCATTCACTAAGATTTATATCACCATCAATTGCCTCATATAAATCCTCACCATGTTGGATTTCATACTCTTCAGCAACTTTACAATAATCAGGAATTGATTTAATTCTAGATAATGCAGAAGATAAAGATTCCTCATCTGTACCACCACCAATAATGGCAGTACCAAGTTCACTCGCAATTTGAATATGTTGTTGTTTACTCATCATAGGTTTACCAACAATACTATCAGGATCTTGACAACCTTTATGTAATTTTTCCATTGCCTTATCTGCGGGAGACTGATACATCCATTTCATATATGATGCACCACCAGCAGCGGCTAAAACCGCAGCCCCAATAAGAATCCCAACAATTTCATTAATTGGTTGTTTACCACTAATTTCTTGTCTTTCAGTAAGGACTTTAGTAACGATTCTCTTAAGATCGTTTTCGTTTAATTTAATTATTTTAGCCATGTCTTATTTATTAAGTATTTTTTAAAATTTAGTATCAGTACTTGCTTTATTCACTGTTTCGGTACCTGCACCTTTTAATGTCTCCACATATAATTGACCATAAGTCTTTTTAGATGTAGGTTCAATAGATTTCCATAGATTTGCCAATGCCTTATTACAAAAAACAGTTGGTGGATTTTTCCATCTTTTATCGGATAATTTAATACCACTAACCGCATTATTAGCATATGTGGTTTTTACCCAAGTTCTAAATTTACCTTCATCGGCTAAAGATTTAAGTTCAGGTGCCACAACACAAGTACTAACTTGTACTTCGGCCTTTTTTTCTTCAGGTTTTGGAGTACCATCATCTTTTTTAATTGTTTCTAATGGAATTGGTAATAAATCAAAAAATTCCCCCTCTTCTTTTAGTAATGAAATTTTTTCATTGATATGCATAGAACGTATTCTTAATTTTTCTTGTTCACTTATTAAACTTTTCATATTTTATAGTTTTATAATAAATATATCGTTATTTTGATTTTACATTATAAAATATATATTCTATACTTAAAAAAAAGAATAATTTATGAAAAAAGTTTTAAATGACAGTACCGTAACAGTACATTACACCGGAAAATTAGAAGATGGGACAATTTTTGACACATCTTTGGCCGAAGGTAGAGAACCATTAACAACAACTTTAGGTCAAGGGCAACTTATAAAAGGGTTTGAGTCAGGTCTTGTTGATATGTTAGAAGGTGATAAAAAAACAATCGAGATTGAGTCTGTTGATGCTTATGGTGACCATGTTGAAGATATGATTATCGAAGTTGCTAAGGATAAAGTTCCTGAAGGTGTTGAGGTTGGTCAAGTTTTACAAACGATGGGACCAATGGGGCCTAGTTTCGTAAAAGTTATGGAAGTTAAAGATGAGGTTGTGGTAATTGATGCAAATCACCCATTGGCTGGTAAAAAATTAATTTTTGATCTTGAGGTTGTTGGTATTTCTTAATACCAACAACTTTTAAAATCCTAAGTAAGACGCTGCCCCTTTTAATGTGTCTTTTGTTGAATCGATTACTTTTTCAGTTGATGATTTGCAACCGGCACATCCTGACAAACATTTAAGGGTTACCGTGATATCACCAACCTTAGGTTTTAATTCACAAGTACCCACATTTGATTTTATTAATTTTGGTAATTCACTATCATTACTAACTTCCTGTGTACTTGATCCCTTAAAAGGAATAGAATAACTAATACTATCTCCATCAGGGAAATCGTTTACGGTTACTTTAACACCATAAGCACTCAATGAATAGATGTAAGATTTTTTAGTTTTGGTATCTGTTATTTTAACATTACCGCCAATTGCTTCCAACGTATACGGAGTAACAACTAATTTATCTTCATCTATTTCTTGTTCTGAAATAACAACCCCTCGTTTATACCCAAAAAGGTATTTCATTTGATTAAGTTCTTCTTTTATAATTTCTTTACTCATGATTTTTTATTTAATAAATATCTGTTATCTTTCAATACTATATAGTTTCATAAACTTACGTTTAAGATTTTTACCCGATTGAGTAATTCTAAGTTCAAAACTTTTTATTAGATCGTAAATATTTTTGGTCTTCAATATCTTATTAGATACAGGTTGATTAAAATCTTTTGCAATTTTAACATATTGTTTTATATAGAATTTGTGTAAATTATTTAAATGATAATTTAATGTTTCTTTACCACTACGTTCTTTAATTTTGTTTTCTAATTCACGATAATATTGATCGGCATTAAAATTTTCCATTTTGTTTGACATAATCCAATACTTAGTTGTTTTAAATGTATCAAAACTCATTCGTAAAACTTTTGAATACGCTTCTTGGGTCATTGCATTTATTTCATATGGTTCAGAATAATAAACGTAATCTAAAAAGTCAGAATAATAATCGTAAATTTCTCTTGGTATATTTGGATTTTCTCTACCAGCATAAGTTTTGGTTATATTAAATGTTCCTGTACCAGTACTCAACCATCTTTTATAAAATTCATATAGATGTAACGTTTCGTGCATAATAGTGTCTCTAACATCCATAAGTAATTCATACATCTGACTCATCTTAAATTTTGAGTCAATATAAACATCAATATCTATTTTGGCATTTAATGTCATATCAATTTCGTTTTTAATTTTTTTGGGGATCTCAGGGGATGGTTTTCTCATATATGAATAATCACCCGTTTTTTCATTTAATGGATATGCCGAACCACCACTAGCAAAATGATTTTCTATATCACTTTTTTCGTAAGAAAATAAAATATCAATATCAACCTCCTCCATTGGAAATTCTAAAAATGAATCTTCGTCATTTTTCATAATACGTCTAATCTTATCTAAACCTATTACGATATTTTGTCGTGAAGACTTCCCACTATGAACCATAGATTCTATCATAGGTTCTATAACCCCATAAATTAAATTTACGTATGGTAATGTAGATCTACTAACACCCATATCCTCATTTAACAGATTCAATATTTGTGATTCACTTAATATAATTTTCATTACACTTCACCCCACTTAAGGTTTTTTCTACATCCTGAACTTTGTTTACCATTTTTAATCAATGCGGTTGCAATAATTATTATAAGTAAAATTGACCCAATTGCAATTAAAACTGACCAACCTACCATAGCGGTTCCGATCATAATTCCACCCGCAACAATTTGTTCATTGACTTCTTCAGGTTCAGATGTGTCACCAGATTTATTTTTTACAATCGCCATTTTGATACCTTTCTTAACGTTTTTAAGAACTTCCCATAATGAGTTTGCACCTTTTTCATTCTTCATTCTAAGTAACTCAGATTTAACTTTTGAAATTATATTATCGTGTTCTTCATTCCCTGTTATAATATCACAAACTTCATCATTAGACACAACATCATCAACACTTGGTGCATTACTTGCGACCTCACCTAATGATGGATCATTAACAACTTCCTTATCAAACATGGATTGGATCTTTTCTTTCATCATAGAACCCATTCCCGTGTCTTCTGAGAGATTATTTCTTTGTTCTGATATAACGACACCTCTTTCATAAGAAACAAGGTATTTCATCATATTTAATTCTTCACTTAATATTCGTCTTTCCATAATTTCATATTTTTTACGTAAGCTTTTTCTGCGTACTCAATAAAGTTATCGCCATATATCCTTGCCAATCTATCCATCATCAACTGAGGATTCTTTCTCATATACCTCAATACATCATTAGGGATCTGATCCTCATATTTACCAAACATATTTTGTATTTGTTTTTCTCTTGGGATCATCCTAACATGAGGTTCAACGGAAAAAGAGTCATCTCTTGGTTCGTCAATTTCCAATAATACTTTTCTAACTATTTTTGATATTTCCATTTTAAAATATTTTACACTTTAGTTACAACTTTATTTCCTAATTCGCCGGCTTTAACGGTATTTTTTACTAATTTTTGTGTATTTGACACAACATCTTTATAATTACTTGCCGCTAAATTTACATTTCCTTGTATTCCAAATTTGGTCAAATTTTTGGTATTCTTTCCAAGTTTTTGTGCCGTACCTTTAACGTCCTTAACGGTTTTTACAAATCTCATAGTATCGCCCCATACTTTACCATATTTTTTATCAATATAGGCCAAAGCTTGGTCCTCACTATAAGTTTTAATTGTACTTGTAAGTTCTTTTTTAATTGTGTTTACGGCTTCAATACCTACTTTTGATGCGAATCTTTTACCTGATGCGGTTGCAAGATATATATCTATTTTAGGTACTAAAGATCCTGCTTTAGCTAAAACAGTGTTTACTCCTTTAGCCACCACTTTTTTACCTCCTTTTACCACAGTTGTACTAAAGAAATTTTTTATCCCTGTTCCCAATTCACCAACAAATTTACCAATCGCATTTGCTCCTCTCGCAAAGAAATTAACAACAGTATCACCAAAAACTTGACCGAAAACGGCTTTAACCCATGTCATTGCCTTAGCAATTAATCCTGGGACTTTACCTAATCCAGCAGAAATTGCACTTACCAATGGTTTAAACATTTGTCCAAATTTTGATTTTGCCAACCATTCTATCGCTTGAGTAAATGATCCTGCCGCCTTCCCAGCAGATTTAAAGAATGGCATTGCCGCCCCAATCGCTTTTGACGCAATACCTGTTGTTGCGGTACCAATTAAACTAAATAACAAATTAAACCAATTAGGGGTTCCGGCAATTACATTGGCCATATCGTATTGGGCTAATAATGCCCAAGCAATAAGAGGTATTGCGGCTCCGAACCCTTCTGTGGAAACTTCAATTAATATTTGTAATGCCGCACCATAATTACTTGTTAAGAATCCTCTAAAATTTTCCATGAATTTACCAACACCTAAACTTTTCAATTTATTCCATGCCCCTTGTAATGCGGAGTATCCAGCTTTTACAGTACTAACAACTGCGTTACCAACAGTCTTAGCTCCACTAACAACTGCGTTACCAACACTAGCGGCACCATTATAAAGATCATCCAAATATCCCTCAACCAATAAATCATATTTATTATATTGAGATTCATTTATGAAACCTCCCTGATATAGTAATGATGTTTTAGTGAATTTAAAATAACCATTTAATTCTTCTTGAAAGTTAAATGTTGATTCCACAATAACTCCTTTATTAGAAAACTTATTGAATCTTTCAAGAATTATATTGTCATTAGAAAAAAGATTTTCTACTAAATTTTTAACATCTTGTAGTATATTAAATCTTTCTGAGAAATCTTCAGTGTATTTTAAAAAAGCGGAATTAGATCTATGATGAAAATTCAACATAGAATCAATTTCCACCATTAAAGTATTGGTGTATTTTAACTCTTTCGTATTGTTTTGTTTTATAACTCCCCTAACAACTTTTTCAATGTCAGATTCAGTTAGTTTTACCACTTTTGTCATTTATATGATTTAATATATAAATATATGGGATTACGGAAAATAGTTATAATCTTGATGCCGATTCCATAATGAATCTCATTTTCTTTTCCAATTCATGTATACGTTGTCTTTGACTATCGTTAAGTTCAAAATTTTCACCTTTAATTGAGGATACTTGATTACTTAGTTGATCGTACTCATACATAAATCTGTCGTACTGTTGGGCTTTTTGATTTTCGTTCATAATTATTTTATTAAAAAGAGTTTTTTGTGGGATCGTCTTGGATGAATAAATTCATTGTTATCCATATTTTCACCTACTGTTATTGGTTTTATTTCTATGTCACTCATCCATGACACAAACATTTGGGATAGTTGATCTCTACCACTATTTTTATATATCTCGGTCCACCATGCTTCGTTGAATAATTTCATTCTATTGGTGTTTTTTCTTATCATTAACCCAGTTTCAAATAAACCATAATTTTTTGGGAATCCCATACTATGGTATCTTTTCATTTGAACACTTACGGTTTGCGGTGAATCTCTATTATGTTCCAATACGGCATTTGCCTCATCATACAAACAATTACGTTGAGGGTGTTTATATATCATTACATTTGAATTACCAAAATTAATATCTTCCAGCATTTTTTCAATGTCATCAAATCTTGGTTCAAAACAACTATCCACCCAAATACTAATATCGTGTTCAGGTAAAACTAAATGTGAATTAACTTTTATATAACGAGCCTTCTTTCTCCCGTCAAGTTTTTGATCTAAGAAATCAACAGGTTTAATTTTCCATACATCAGACTTTGCATTTACATCATCGGTAAATAAAATGTATTCAATATTCGGGTCATATACTTTTGGTGTTACGATATCATCATACCCATTAAGATTGGCACTATAAACAATAACTTTACTCATGGGTTAATTATAGGTGGTATGAATTATAAGGAAATAAAAAATCCCTCTTGTGGAGGGATTATATTGTTATTTAACGGATTTGAGTACGTCCCAAATTGCCTTCATCGTTGATGGTCCGATTTTACCATCAACACCCTTTGGTCCAATATCTTTTTTTAATTCTATTAATTTGTTTTGTATGTTAGTTGCAGTTGAGGACATTACTGTTTGTGTGTTCAGTTTACCATCACATTTCCACCCTGATGCCTCATACGCAGCAACATCATCACCCCACCCACATTTTTTAGAGTTAGCCAATAAAATTGCCTTATTATCTTCAATTGTAGGTTTACCAATTTTAGGGGTTCCTTCCGCACTACAAAAGTAATCCTCCATTTTACCATCAGAGGTAACTACCCTTTTGTTACTCATATATTTATTACCATTCGCATCAGGAATATAAGGTAACCCACCATCGGCTTTAACAACATCCCCTAATTTTTGTACACAATCAGGATATTCTTCTTTAGTTTGGCCATCAGCTTCGGTTAGTAATACATTATTTTGTTCGGATATTACTCTTCCTTTTTTATAATCAAAAAGATATTTGATTGCATTTAATTCTTCGTTTAATTGTGTCTTCATAGTTATAAATATATTAATTTATCCAATTACCATCTTCATCCACACAAAGATGTTTATTATCATCATAAAATTCATGGAGTTTATCTGAAAAATTCTCTGAAATAAAATTATATATTTCTTGGTATAAATCATGAATATCTTCGTTACCTGGCCAAAAATCGAATATATCGTCATATATGAAACTAGCGGTACGGTCCATCACATCATCCACATAATTTATTGGATCATTATATTCACATATTACTTCAGGATACATATGATTCCTTTCAATAAAATCATTTATTATCATGTATCGTCTTTGGAGTATTTTTTTATCATACCCTTCATTAATGTTTTTATCCTTACTCCAATAATTATTTCTATCCCAAAACTCTTTTAATTCTGTGTAGAAATTATTTTTAATGAAACGTATTAATTGATTTCTATACATGACATAATCATCCTCAGGGATATTCATTTTAATAAGTACTTTATTTGCAACATCCCAAGATATTTCAATTAAAAAACTATCAAATGTATCCATAACATTTAACTTATGACCCAAAATCCAATCCCAAATACCCTCTTCTATTTCCTCGTATCTTCTTTTGAATTTTATATCGTGTGTGGATTCGTTAATATTTTTATCCATGCGAGAATAAAAATATTCTCTAATAATATCCATATATTCGGTTTCTATAAACCGTTGTATTTGTTTTTTTAATACCTCTTTTTTATCGGGATCAAAAATTGATTCATTATTAAGAATTTGATTTGAAATCTTAGTGGTTATAACGTGAATAAATGTATCATATTCACTCATATTTAAAGGAGTTGGATTACCAAATTGTAAATACTCATAAACATTATCCATTACAGGTCTAATTGAATGCTCCACTTGAGAAACTCTACGCATTAAACTGTACTGATTTTCTGTTATTATTACTTTCATCTTAACAATGTTTTTTAGTCCAAGACTTAAAAGTCTTTTCAATCTGTTTACCAATCATATCCTCTAACGATAAATAGACATCATGCCACTCCCAGTTATTTACATTATGGGTAAACATCATTTCATCTGTAACTTGTTCAAGTATATAATCTTTAAATCCTTCCACATCATCCGGGTATTCATCACAAGCAAGATTATTTGTTATATAATGATCCATCTCACTCATAATAACATTATGTCTCCTAAGAAGTGCATTATTCAAACTTGTTTTATTTTCATTAGAGTCATCCGATTCCTGTAAGTTATAATCATCGGCATCGTCAAAACCTTCGTCACAATTATGGTCATCAATCACTCTATCAAATTCTTTTCTAATATATTCATCAAAATTATTATGAATCCACTTATGAATTATATCAATCTCATCTCGATTTCTACTCATAAATAATTCATCCCCATGATCAGATACTTGCCAACAAACTTCAGTTAAAAAATCAGAAGATGTGTAATCGCATAAATCGACTTGTTGATTTAACGTATCAATTCCCTCATCAATAAGTTCTTTGATTTTTTTATACCTACGTATAAACTCAATTTGGTTTTCAGTTAATATAATTTTCATCTTAACAATCTTCACTATATTCTTCCCACAATGAAACTAACTCATCGTAGTACTCATCGGCCATTAATTGTTCAATCTCTCCTCTACCGTTATCTTCATTCTCATCCTCATCGGCAAAGGTATCATCCTCTCTCTCATAGTTTTCATCACCATAAAAGAAACTAATCCCTTCACCAATACAAAAGTCAGCATATTCATCACCATCGTCAAAATTACAAGGGTCTTGAACTTCCATTTGAAACTCTATAGTGTCTCTTACTTCCTGTATCCTTCTTAATCTTTTAAGAAGAGTTTTGTTCTGTGTTTCTGTTATTATTATTTTCATATTAACTAATTAAATCTTCAAAATTATTTTCAATGAATCGTCTTAACTTATCAAAATTTTCGTCAGTCCATTCAATTGTTGCATCAGGGTCATCCAAGTATGTCATTGCAGAATGATCTATTACCATATCTTTTGCTTCGTTAGGTGGAAAACCTCGATCCAATAAATAATTATAGTCAGACCTGACCCAATCTTTAAGTTCTTGGTATCTTCTAATAAATTGTAATTGAGATTCTGTAATAACAATCTTCATATAAGATAAATATAACATAAGGGCAAAAATTACCCCCGTCTTTTGGACGAGGGCGATTTTTACTCTATATAGTGTTGTTATTTATTACGATTTAAATTTAAAACAATCTGTTATGTTACGACTATTTCTTTTGAATCTTAATTTTTTCATATTTCTCATTATTTGTCTATGTATTTTTCTTCCATTCCTTCTTAATTTTATTAGGAAATCCGCAACATCATGACCAGCACCTTCAATAGCGTCTATAATTTTTTGTAATGGTTTTGGGTCATCAGCCAATTCATCTGCCATTGTATCTATTTCATCAACTAATGTATCTTCTGATTCAGTAATGATTCTTTTAACCATTCTTATTAAATCTGACTCTGTTAACCTTACTACTTTTTTCATATTATTATTTATATTTTATAAATACTTCATTTTTTAAAAAATTATCTATTTTCTTCATAATATCTTTTAACATCATCAAAAAAGATTAAATCAAACTCTTTTGCTAATTTTTTACCAACTTCAACCTCATTTTCATCACCAAGATCATAAAAATTTGGCATATCGTACATAATAAATTCTATAACCGAATCTTTTACGGTGTCGTAATAACGTTCAAATCCTTCGTTTTTTCCAAATTTATTGTTATACCACGTTGGAACCTGATCTTCAAGTTCTCGTTCAAAGATTGGAAGTATATGTAGATACCTCCTTTTTATGTAATTATACTGTGATTCTGTTAGAATTATTACCATATTTACTCTTCAAAATATTCTGGACATCTTTCTTTAATCTCTTTATCGTAAAACTCCTTCATTTCATCATTTAACATATAAGAAAGTTCATTTCTAAAATTTATCCATGATCTTGGGTCGATTTCCAGATCTGAGTCATCTGTAACCTCATCAATTGCCGCCTTTAACACATCTCTTTTGTACCTATCAAAATCATGGTAATCCCTATAAAAACAAGGATTAGACCCATCCATACGATTATATACCTCATTTTTTATTTGGAAGTACCGTCTCGTTAATTTATTTTGATTTTCTGTGATAATGATTTTCATATTATATAAATACCATATAAAACAAAAAACCCCACTGATGAGGTGGGGTCGTATTATTATTATTAAATATTAATTATTCCTGTTAAAATTTCTCATCACATCATCTTTTGAAATTGGTTTCATACCTTTCTTTTGTCTATATGAACGACCTTTATGACTATCCAAAATATTAGTTAATACATCAACAACCTCAGATGCTTCAACATCGTCAAATTCTCCATCGATTAATCTATTAATACTTGAATATAAATCACCTTTTCTATCTGAAAGGTCTTCATTCATTACACGTTTAACCATATTGGTGATATCTTTTTCAGTTAGTCTTACAATTTTTTTCATATGTTATAAATATTAGTTAGATCCGGAATGTTTACGTTTAGGTTCCATCTTTTCATAGAAACCTTCCTTAGATCCGTTCCAATCCCAAGGTAAGTCATGTTTCATATTATATTTGATTTGTTCGTCAGAGACTCCCTTTAACTTGGCAACCACTTTTTTAATAAGTGAACTCATATCATTTTCGTTTAATCTTCTCATGTTAATAAATATATCACCAACGAGATTGATTACATTTACGGACAAAAATATTTCTAATATAATTACCGTAGTTCTCCTCAACTATTTTATTTAACATACTGATGTCCGTTTCCGAACCACCCGTTTCGGAAGTATCGTGAAAGAAATTCCAATTCTGACTAATAAATTCCTCAATAGATCTGTCTACAAGATTATCATAAAATGCATATGGACTATTATTCTTACACCACCATGAACCATCTTCATTTAGTTCATACCCTTCAATCTGATCCTCAACAATCTCAATAAATTGTTGTAATCGTCTAAGGACATAATTTTGATTTTCGGTTAGAAATATTCCATTCTTTATCGATAGTAAATAATCCGATTCATCTTCATCTTCAGGACAATAACGATCCCTATATTCTCGTTCAATTCGGGAACGATGTTTACTAAGAATAACTTTAGCAACAAAATCCTCAAGTGGGGAGGAATCAAAAGATTCTTCACCGTAAAGTTCAATGTATGAATTAATGAATGTTATTGCGGATTCATTTACAATGTTAGTTTCAAAACTATTATAAGTTTTGTAGTTACAAGGATCGGTATAATCAAATCCTTCAATAACAATATCCTTTAAGTGATCCATTAATTCACGGTCATTCAATCTCCTACGTAACCATAGGATTTTATTTTGGGATTCGGTTATAATTATTCGCATGATTCAAATGATTTATGAAAAAAGTTTTTTAGTTTTTCGTAATAACCAAAGTCCTCAAAAAAGTTATATAGGTCTTTATTGTTATATGAATTTTTAATCCCAAAGGTTTCATTAATTTCCCAAACAATTCCCACAATAACATCATCAGCAAAATAAAGTGCATCATTTTCGGTATTATTCCAAATTCTACAAACATCTTTAGGATTCAATTCAGAAATAATTTCATCAGCAATACTAAGTCGACGTACAAATGAACGAATTTGATTATCTTGGTCTTCTGTTATAATTATTTTCATTCCACAGTATCAATAAAAATTCCATATTCAATGGTTATTGTCTCTAACGAATAATTAACACTACTAACAAGTATACCTCTAAGTGAACCACTAACACCTTTTACTATGTCTAAATTTCGGTTAAAAGTAAATTTACTAATAGAATTATGGATACTACTTTGGTATCTATGTATCTCATTTAATATATTTTCGGGTTCAAAATCACATTCTAAACAATCTTGATCAATAACTTTAAGGTATAATACAAGCTCATAGACTTTACCTGTTGAGACTTCATAGTCACCTTCTAACTCCCATTTGATGTCATCTCTAATATTTCGTATAATTGATCTTGATACTATAATTTCTTTTATAAGATCAATTTTATCTAAAATTTCTTTTGAATATCTTCCCATATTACTTTCTTTTTTTTCTTCCCTGACAATGTGCCCTTTGAGAAAAACCTTTAGGGTTACTACAATCAATGGATTTTTTATATTTATGAGACCATTTTTCAGAAATCTCAACCCAATCCTCAACATTTATTTCTGAATCAAACCGTGATACATTATCGTCAGATTGTTCATTAACAATTTTATTTATAAGATTGGTTAATTGCGTCTCAGTAAGCTTTACGACTTTTTTCATATCAATAAATATCCCATAAAACAAAAAATCCCCTCATTAAAAGGGGATCATTTTATCAAGTCCTTCGATTACTATTCCACACTGTTCGTACAACTCGTAGTTAAGGTCGGTTGTGTTTTTTGCTCTAAGGGTTACCACCTGATGTTCTTCCTTTGTGATCGCAACCGTTGAACCATATTCCACCAAGAAAACAATAAATTCATCCAAGGTCATGTCATTATCTTCGGACAACTTCTCAAACAATATTTTCATTGCGTGTTTACGTTGAATAAAGTGATCGTGAACGGCTTTCCCACCCGCAATAACACCATCTGATTCCAATCCCGTTCTGAAGTAGGAGATACCTGTTAAATCAAATAGAGGATTTCTATTCAGGGAGAAGAATGTATCCAATCCAATGGGATCATTTTTAATTGATTCATATAAACCAATCTGACACTTAAAAATATTTAATGTCATATCGATCTTCTTAATCTGAGAATCACTCAATCTCACTTTGTTCATCTTCATCAGTGTTAGTTATATAAGATTTAGGTTCAACAAAATTCATATCAAAATTTTCCAACTTCAATATCATACCATCAATATCCTCACGAGTATAGAACGGAGCAAAATGAGGTCTATAATTAAATGGAACATTTTCACGTTCTTCCCATTCCTTAAGAGTTTCCTCATGTCGGGGAATAGAATTCTTAAGGTACGTATAACCCTTCCATTTGTTAAGGTCATCCTCAGATGGAATGAACATAAGATCCCCATAGTTATGGATACCAGACAAGTCAGGGTTGTTGGAATATACATCAACAATACCTTCGTCACCATCATATTGGTAACACAAATCCTGAAGGGTGTGAGTATTGTAGATGTCCCACGCTTTCCAATTACGACCATAAGATCGTACTTCACAGATATAGAAATATCCGTCTTTGAAACTTCGTACTATATTGGATGCCTTAGCCTGAACTTCAAGTAGTTCGTCGATAGTAAGGTTCTTTAAAAAGTTGTCTATTCTCATACCACAAAGATAGATATAAAAATCGGATTAATCCAAATATTAATTCCTAAATTTTGCATCGGAAAATGATTCAACATTAATAAATTCTGATTCCAAATAACTTATCACTTCTTTGAGGGCTTCAGCTTGCAACTTGGGGGTTTCTTTTCCACGAATAGATAATGCAACACCTCCACATAGTATTGACATAATACTATCTATGTCCATATCTTTCTGTGCCAAGATATTATAAAAAAATTTGTCGTCCTTTACCGTCACTTCAACGGTTACAGTTAATTTAATGTCTTCCATAAATGAATGATAGGAAAATAATATGAAATAAAAAACCCCACCGATGAGGTGGGGGTTTAAATTATTTTTTAAAAAGGTATTTTACACTAATTTTTTTCTTACCGATTCAATTTGTTTAGAGTCGGTAACCTCAACCCAATTTTCTTTTTTATAATTTTTAATACAAAATTTTCCATTAAATAATTCCACATAACTATACGGGTCTTCATTATATATTGTTTTTGTCCATACAGGTATTGGGTTACCATGACTATCATATTTTATTTTATCTAAATCCCCCATATATGATTCAGTCCCAGACACATCACCTTTAGGTACATTATAATCCATAGCTTTCGTAATTCCATGTATCTCATCTGAGATCTTACCATCTAATTGAGAACAGTTTATGATCGGGTTACATTTCCATCCCGATTTTTCATAACGACCCCAAGTACTATGTCCGCATTTATTAGCCTTCATTCTTTTTTCCTCGTCACTAATAGTTTCATTTTGTTCAGATAATATTCTTTTTTCTAAACGGATATTAGCCTCTTGGATATGTCGTATTTTACTATAACTTCTATTCATAATCTTTTTTTTATATAAATATCCTATGTGGATAAAAAATTAATTTTTATATTACTCATCACAACCTTGTTCTAAAGTATTGTCAAAATATTCTCTAACCTTATCATAGAATATTTCATACATCCATTTATCCATAGTTTCCGAGAATTCATCAATCTTAGACATATGTCTTTCTTCCCAATCTAACTGTAGATCTTCAGTAATAATATCGTGAATAACTGCGTTACGAACATCACCAAAGTAATCATAAAAAGCGTAGTACGGATCATAGGTATAATCACAAGGGGGGTAGTAGTCCATCTTTTCATTAACAAGTTGATCAATACGACCAAATCTCCTTTTAAAAAAAAGATCAACAAATTGTGACTCGGTGATAATAATCTTCATGACGTAAAATTAGTTTTTTGATTTAACACCTTTACCAAGATTCTTTAAAGACATTAGCTCTTCACCAGATATCTTTTTAATTTCATTCTTAACATACTTGTCAACAACCTTAGCGGAATTACTTAAACGAGGTGTGGGTTTACCGTCACGCAAAAATTCGTAGTATACCCTAAGTTCCCTAACTGCTAATATATCTTCACCACTCTTATTGGTTCCACTATTAGATAGTTTAATCAAGTACCCGATTAATGTACTATACATATCCTTCTCTGAAGATTGTTCATTAAGAATTAATTTGTTATACTGACGTTCCGTGATAATGATTTTCATAACAATAAATATATAATAAAACGGAAACCTTTTTCTGAGAGATCAACTAAAGTAAATCACTTTAATAAATAAAAAAAACCCGAAGGGTTCGGTCCGTCAGAAAAACCGACGAAGTCGGGTCGGGTTACCGGCCCCCATTAAAAAGGAAGAAAATTAATTATAATGATTTTCAAAATATTCTTTTAGTTTTGACTCATATCTTGAGTTCAAAAATCTTTTAATTGGTATTGCGAATTCATCCCAATATATATCACCCCAACATTTCTCAATACCATACTCAATATCAAGTTGGTCATATGTGTAATTAATTGTCATGTCTATAAAACCTTCAAGGGTATCACGAAGTGAAACAAATTCTTCAATGGCCTCATCAACAATATCGTCAACCCCATCAAGATCCATCCTTCTCTTTACACAGTTAGATAATTGATAATAATCCAATGATTCTTTTTGACTTTCAGTTATAATGATTTTCATACATCAATAAATATACGGGAAACAAAAAACCCCACCGATGAGGTAGGGTTCTACAAATATAAATAATTGGTTGTTTTATTTAAGTGTTAAGGCATAAGCCACGGCTTTTCTTGCTGCATCATCTCCCGTACCAAATTTTTTAAGACCTTGACCATTATTTGTATATACCGTTAAGTTCCATTCACCATAAGCATCATCCCCACAATCCAAAAATATATTTGGTCCCGTATTATGATTTCCTTTATACATATATGTACAACACTTATATGGGCATTTGGATGTGTCATATGAATTTGGGTCAACTTTTAAGGTCCAACCATTGGCTTTTAGTTTAGGTTCAATAATTTTACCCCAATAATCGGAATCTTGACCCCGTTCATCATTATTCTCAGGATCTTCTTGTTCCATAATAATTCGTTTAACGATACGTGACAAATCGGATTCCGTTAATCTTATAACTTTTCTCATAATGTTTCTTTATTATTAAATATCACATATAATAAAAAAACCCCAACATAATGAAGGGGTTTTAAATTTTTAAACCTAACGAAATCGTAAGGTTTAGTTTTTCTTGTAGAATGTATGTGATGGGATCGGAGTTCCAACAGGGTAAGGGAAACCAACCTTAGCGGCGGTAACCGATGTCTGTCCGTTCTTTACAGGTACGGCCTTTCTCAATGGAATTGCTGCCTCATTAAGTGGACCATATACTTTGGCCAACACAATACCTGAAGAAGTTGTATCAAAGATAACCCCCGGCATTGCAAACATATTACTCTCACTAGTTGATGGAGAATCCATGTTAATAATAAACGATCTATTATGTGGTGTCATATATTCCCATTCCTTAGTTGATGGATTAAATTGGGGAATATTATTGGTTGAGTCGTAGTACCAAAATAGGGACCATGCGGTATTACTTGTTCCATCAGGTGTTTGGAAATTGTCATTCACATTGAACTTTCCATAAGTACCACTAACACCTTCCATTGCCAAGTTTGATATAGATGGTCCGTTCAATACAGGACAGATTGCACAACCCTCGTCATACTCAACACCTTGAACAACAATCTTTCTTCCCGTAGGTACCGCAGCCGATGCCCCACAGAATGCAAATGATCCTTCATGTATAACCACAATTTTATCAGACTTAACATCTTCTACCGTTTCAGGTTTTACACTACAACTAAATAACATAGTAGCGGTGACAATAAATAAAAATAATTTTTTCATAAGTTTTTTAGTTTAATTATAAATAGTAAAGATAGATAAGGAAACCAATAATAATGATCTATTTGCTTCTATTATAGAAATCTCTAAGTTTTTGTTCATATTTGTTTGTGACAAATGATTCAAACTGTTTAGCATCATCAAAATTTGTTTCGTCAAAAAAATCATATTTAAAATAATCCCAAAAATAATTAAGAATGGAGTCGTTAATAACATTTATCTCAAATTCCCTGTAATTTGTTGCATCATCAATCCAAGCGAACATTGAGGTAACAAGATATTCATTAAAATCTTTTTGATTAAAACGTCTCTTAAGAAATGGGGTGATATCATTTATCATATCAATAAATATACGTTAAATAAAAAACCCCACCTGTTATGGATGGGGAGTATTCAAAGAATTTATTACATATGATTTCAAATCATCCAAACTTGTACCTCTCAATTTATTCTCCTTACGAAATAATTTATGGTACTCACCATTTTTCTTAACTGTAGATCTCAACTCAATGTTTGTATTTTCACTGTTGGATTCCTTTGTCCCATTCATTGGTGTCATTCTGATTTTATTTAAAACATATTTGTCAATTAAATAAAATTCAGGGGTGAATTCAGTTGAGCAATCAATAAAACAAAATAGATAATAATTAAACTTCTGCCACATCCTTAAGTGGGTAATGTTATATGATTCAGATTGTCCCAAGAAAGAAACTTTTATTTCGGCATTCTTTTCACCAAGATTAAAATCCCCAAGATTTAAAGATGGTGATATTGAATTACATCCCACCTCATTTAGAATCTTAGTTTGAATACGACTACCATATGAACAAGGTTTTAATCGAACATAACAATCACAGATAAAATCATTAAACGATAGACCATAGTCAACATCATTTCCACCTTCGTATTTTTCCTCAGCAAGTTTTAAGTAATCTTTCATAGTGTATTTATTTAAACAAAGTTAGAAATAATACTTGACTTATACAAAATTTTTTCCCAAAATTTTTTTTTACATATAGAGGTCAATTTAAAACAAGGGGTCGTGTTTACAGGAAATAAAAAACCCCACCTGTAATAGATGGGGTAGTATTAATAATTCTTATTGGGGTATTTTTTTCTTAACTCATTATACCTTTGAATAATCTCTTTTGAGTATTGTTTCTTAATGAACCTTTTTATTTCATCCCTTTCTGATGAACCGTTGAAGTAACTCTTATTATAGATCCACTCATCATATATTCTTTTAACTACTCTATCAACAGTTTCTTCTTTTGTTTTGAATAATACATAGTTTAAGAAAAAAAGATCGTCATCGATTATATCATATAATATCTCCTCAAAAATATCCTTGTTCTCATTGTACCATAACAATTCTAAATCCTGTTCTTCTGTAATTATGATTTTCATAGTATATTATTTAGGACTTCTTTTACATTTAATTTTGTAATAAGTATATACAAGATCAACATACTCATCAACAATAAAAGATCTTATTTTAGATTCTGTAGTAGTTGATGCGTTCTCATGGTCATTCTCAATTTCATTTTTGATAATTTCATTTGTTAAATACAAATGTACTATGAAACTTTCATATACCTTATTAAAATATGTTGATAACTTTACATACTTACACGCATTATGTTTTTCCATAAATTCTTCGAATGTCTTCCTATAGTCAATTCCCCTTCTTGTGAAAAAATGTTTATCAACAATAGATTCATTCATCACTCCCTTAACAATACGGGTTAAATCTGTTTCTGTAAGTTTAATTATCTTTTTCATATAGTAATAAATATACCCCCGTTTAATACAGGGGGAAATAGTCCCAATTTTTTCCCAAAAATTTTTCCAGAATTTTTTTTCGAATATTTCATTCACGCCATTGAACCCCCTTTTGGGGTGACAAAATGTCATATATGGGGGGGATACGGAGGGGGGGAGGGGTACATATGCCAGATCCCCCATATGGGAGGGGGTATGCCAGGATCCCCTTGTCATATATAAAGTTATTAACAATGGGGGGTGGATAACTTTAGTTATAATAAGTTATCAACATGACATGGTGTCATAGACCTGTGTTACACTTCAGTCCTCAAATCTTGTGGGTTTGTTACTATCTTCTACTATATAGAATTTCTCTATATTAATATTACGTGGGGAACTTGGTAATCTTTTTGCCCAATCAGGGATCAGGTCGTCAGGAGTTGTGTTATATGAATTAACTCTCATGGTAGATGGGAGTTGACTGTATGCTTTAGTCATGAACTCTTCAATCTTATTGTTAAACCTATACCCCGTGATCTCATTGTACTCTTCGGGGAACAGGTGAACCATGTAAGATAGGTTACTTTCTTTACCTGAATACCACTTCCATACCTGATCACTTTTAAACTTAATGTCAAAGGGGATGTCAAGTACATTACTTAGTGTGATCGGATCTATCTCTAATACAACCCCCAAGATTGTGGGGTATATATCTAATCGTTTATCTGATATACTTAGTGACACCACGAATGGAAATTCTGATTGGACTATACTCTCTAATATTCTTATCCCCTGTTCTTGTTTTCTTGTTAACATACTACTATAAATATTAGGTTATGTCGAAAATTATCCGTACCTTTGTTATGTTGGTGGTTAAGTCTGAAACGGGCTGGGGGAAGAGACAAACCCTTGGAGTGTAGACTCCAACCTGCCTTATAAAAAAAAATAAGGAATATGTTTTTTTTACATAATGCTCTTGTCCCCCACCTTTAGTTTGTTTACATTTGTAACATGAAAAATATTATAGTTGTATTGGGGACATTCTTATTTGGTGTGTCTATTGTTAGTTGGGTACATTGTTTTACCCCATCGTTTTGTTATAGAGATGAAACTGAAATAGTAATTGGTGATGGAGACGTTGATTAATTTCTTCCTGTGGTTATTTGTTACATCATTAACAATTGTAACCTCACTTGCAATATGTGTCTTCATTATATCTAAGTTCCCCCATTCTAAGTTGGGGACTTGGATCCGTAATCATGTCATTACAGATGAAGACATTGATCCCCCAATCTAACGTTGGTCATTTAAATAGTTATCAACAACAGATAACGAATGATCACGGATTAGTTTATTTATAGATGAAAGATCCTCACTCTTTAGTGGGGATTTTTTGTGTATGTACTCTATCACATCTCCCATGTCCGTTGAAGTCAGTACTAAGAAACTCTGTTTGATAGGTTTCCTTAATCCTTTAGTGGTAACTTCTTGGTATGTACACGTGCCAGAAAAGTTATGGTGACAATATGTCAGGGTTATGGTACTACCACTTTTGTTAATAACTTTGTTGAAAACTTCTAATATCTCTACCATAGGGGGGAATTGTTAATAAATAAATATGTTAAAAAACTTGTTTTTGTCAAAATGTCAGTCACGTTCGCTTCACTACACAGTGCATTTACCACTTTCCCCCACTATTACCATAGTATTAACTTACCACTTCTTACCACCGATAATAGTCCTGTTGCTATAGTGAGAGTGAATAAATCCCCTTTCTTGACCCCTACAGGACCACTTTTTTAGGTATATACATTCTCCAGCGAAAACTATACAGTAATGTCCCATAGTGCGGGTACAGTCCTTTAGGACGTTAGTAGATCACTTATAGATAACTAAGTAGATAACTTCAACGACCCTTTAGGGATCATTTCAACATCTGACCCCGTAATAATAGACAACTAAAATACACAAGTAAAGTGGTAATAAGTGGGGACATAATGTTTCTTATACTACACAAACCCGTAGGGTTATTTCCCTTATAAGACTCATTGTCCCTTTCATCTACCAACTGAAAACACACCATAACAATTTACTCCTGTTCACTAATTCGATCTGTTCAGTGACACTGAACATCCATATAAAATGAACACCATACAATTATACAAAATGTGTTATACAAAATGTATATTAATTTGTCTACTTATATGTGGGGTCCCCATTGTTAAATGGGGGATTTAGTTTACAGTAAACTGTTTACTGTAAACAACTATATAACTGAAAATACTTTTTACAAATGTTATGTATTTTGTTAATTGTATATTACATTATGATTTATTTTGTAAAGGAATAAAGTTTACAGTTAATGTTACTAACTGCCCATCTTCTTGTTTAACCCATTCTACTGAGTCAACACTTACTAAATTAATTCCCATATAATTTGGAAATACATCTATGTCAATAGGACAATACTCATTGTTTTTTACCACATCTTCAATTGTTACTTTTTCTGTTGTTGTTTTCATTTTTATTTGTTTTTAATTTTTATTTATATAACAAATATAAGATTCTTTTGAAGTTCAGACAATCGGTGTTTATCCCTATTTTTATCAGGTAAACTTTCTATACCTGAGAACCTCATCAGGTAAACGATTTATACATTACATTATGATTTTAGATATGTCCCATTAATTACCACATATCCTTTATGGAGATGTAATGTTTATCATTGTAGTATTTCTACAATAATACGTTTATTGTAATTTTTCTACAATAAGAGTATAGGATGAAATTAGGAATGAAATCCGTAGTGAGTTTACGAACGGTAGGATGGAATGAGTAAGTTGATCATATACTCTCATTGTATATATCATTTATTATTACTACCTTTACCTTATGGATAAACCTTTTGTTATATATCTTGATATTGATGGTGTACTTGTTAGTTACCTTAAACTAAAGGACAGGGATCCTGATGGTAAACATTCTTTTATACCTAAGTCTGTTGAAGTACTTAATAGTATTATTACCATGTTTAATTCTGATATATGTATTGTTTCTACTTGGGGTCGATCTTATTGGAACGGATCTAAAGATGGTAATGAATTTAAAGACTTCTTGGTTAGTAGAGGCATCATCGTTAATGATCTATCTTTTGGTGATCCTGATGATCGTGCGGGATATGTTATTAAACGTAAATTAGAAGGTTATACGAAGTTTCTCATCATTGATGACGAATCACTTGAATATTATAAAAGAGAGTCTGAGATCGGATTTAATCGAATATTATCTTCTAACTCTTGGAGATGTTTGGATGACTATGATCTGGTTGGTGTCAGTAGAAACTATGAGAGACTTATTTCTGATTACCCCGATAAGTATTAATTATTTCTTTAATACATTATACATTGATGTGATCTTTTTTTGATAGTGTTTGGCTAAACTCTTAAGTAAATCATCATACCATTCCACATCGTTAGGTAAATGATTTCTTACATCTAATAAACTCATAAGATCTATTATAACCATTCTTGTAAACTCATGTTCCGATAACTTTCTTGGGTCTGACTTATATGTCTTTATAAACATTTTTGATATATAGAATAATGATGATTCAAATTCCTCATCCATCTTTCTTACAGTCTTTGACGGTAATCTACGTAACATCATTCTTAAGTGATCAGTCTCCTCCTTTAATACTTTTCTTATGTGTTCCTGTAGATTCATAATTTACCCCTATTAATTTTGTATAAGTGTATAATTGTGTCCTCAAACATATCGGAAACTTCCTCAACAAAATCTATTTCTTCTTGTTCAGGTAAATCTTCCCACCCAAGTTCATAGTCATTATACATAATCGCTTCCACCGCTCTTAATGTTAATTCATATTTAAATTGACCAAAACCTTCCGTTTCATAAAATACTTGTCGGGAGTTAATCGGGAGTAACTTCTTAACCTCATCTAAATCAATTCTTCTATGAAAGAATTTTGATTCCTTTAATACTCGTCTTATGTGTTCCTGTAAGTTCATATTACAAATAACTATTCAAATCATATTTATCAATTATCTGTTGGAATATTTGCATTCTTGCTCTCTTACCTAACGTATTTCTTTGCGATATAAATGAATAACCAAATCCTGAATCACCACTTGTCCCAACAACTTTCCAAAAGTATTGACCATACTCTTCAAATGGTAAGTAATCAACAGGTCTATAAACTTTTGCGGTGAATTTATATCTAATACCTCCTTTGGGGCCATAACCAAAATCACCCAATAATTTTTCGTTTTTAAATGAATCCTTAAGATTTAAATAATGAACCATAACATCATCAACATACATTATCATTCCACTATCACTTATCTTATATGGAACATAATTATTTTCTTTATAAAATTGTCTAATGTCTCCATCATATAAAATCTTAAGATAGTTGTATATACCACCAACGGCTTTTGATGCCGTTATTAAACCAACATCCTTTGTTAGATCCCTTAAATCTTCCTTCATTGAATCACGTTGATCCTCCGTAATTATAATTTTCATATTAGATAAATATATACATAAATAAAAAATCCCCCATTATTAGTGGAGGATTTGTTTGGTCAGGACAGGATTCGAACCTGTATCTCCCTCGGTTAAGATTCGAGACTTACCATTTGTCCACCTGACTATATTTAAAACACACTCTCAAGCATTCTACTTCCCGCAGTACGAAATTGTATCTTACTTAGCCCACCGTCAGCGGTATGGGTACTTGAGTTTATGTGTTTTTTGATCCATGTTCTGATTTCGGGATGAATCTTTCCCACGTAGTCAGGACAGGATTCGAACCTGTATGATTTAGTTTCTCTTTCATAATGTAACTTAGAGAATTACATTAATCTAAGCGTCTACCATTCCGCCACCTGACTAAAAATGTGTGTTTTTGTCTTATCCCCAGAACACACAAACTGTGCCGACACACGATTCGGGGAGCGTCCACGCCATTACATAGATGTACCCGAAGGTATTTTTTATTTCAACCTATGTCTGTAATCTCCATCTTCGTTCCCTTGTACTTCGGGCTACTTGTAGTCAGGAGAGGATTCGAACCTCTCTACAGGGAGCTACCCGACATCCATGACCTTCCATCGGACTCGAACCGACCTTGTATCCAACCTAACTATTTTACTTCACAAACATTGATCGTTTGCTCAAGATTTCATCAATTTGTTTTAATATTTCCCCACTTGGATCTATGACAGGTAGTAAAGAAATAATGTCTAACCTTGATTTCATTTCTTCTTTTAACCCCCAACCACTACCACAGGTTTTCGCTTGTTCTCCAAACATATCAATAAACTTATTTTCAACGGCATCTCTCAATGGACCGTCACCACCAAAAGGTACTTTACTTCTGTCAATAGGACCTATTTTACAAAACCAATATTCTAAATTTTCCATATAACAAAGATACTACTTAGTCCTTAATAATCCAAATTTTATTTACAAATAATCTTCATCATCGTTATTATCTATAAGGATATAATTTTCATACTCCTCACAATAACAATCAAAACATTGATATAATGATCCATCTACATTTGGATAATTACATTCCACAAATACCTCATCGGAACCACAATCTTTACATATCTTTTTTGGATCGTCCATATTTTTCACTTGCTTTTAATACACTTGAAAGATAATCCCAAGCACCATCATTAACCTCTTTACCATTTACTGACATCACAGTGTACGCCCACTCATTATAATGATTTTGTTCGTGAATAACAACATTATCACCATTATCATTTTTTATCTGTAGTGTTTTATATGATACGTATTTATTTTTACCCATATCTATTTTATTTCAACCACATTAAACTCATCAATATGATTTATACCATGTTTATCAAAATAACTAACCTGATAAATATCACACCACGCACCACCACAAATTACAATTCCTATTATTGTTGGATCCGCAATAAATGTTACTTTGTCCCCTCCTTTGAATTTTGGGACACACTCTTCCTCTTCAGATGTAGTACAACTATTGAATAGTAATACCATTAAAATTATATATATTTGTTTCATACTACTTAATTTTTATACTAACGTCTCCCCAATGTTTAGATGGTATCAACACATTATGTTTTCCTCTTGCTGGTGAAAGTTCAATCAGGGAACTATCATCCGCTTGCAACCTTATACAGTTAATGGTTTTTTCGAGAACAAACCATATCTTATCACTATCTTTATAATTAAACTTCTTGGATGTAAAACTTACAGGATCACCAACATTTAAATTGTCAAAATTTACCATATTAATCTTGTTCTATATGATTATAAATTAATTGCATTACCCAAGCATTTTCAAACTCATACATACCACAAATATCAGCGGCTTCTTGTAATGTATCATAGTAATTTATCTTACCTTCTTTATTTTTCATAAAGTCCATATCTATAAGACTTATGATCACATATTGTCCTTTCATCTTATTTTATTTTTATCCCCGTGTATTTCTTGATCCTTCTCTTAAGTCTCATTCTTAGAAACCTATTCACAACCTTACTAACATTATTTTCTTTCTCTAATAATTTATTTATTAAATCATTATGAGTCTCATTACTTATTTTCATTAACTCAACATTATTTGTTTAATAAAATCCTTTAGTTCGTCCTTATATTTGAAATAGTCAGGATTATTATACCCCGAATTAATTAATTCAATTCTTTTGGGATCCTGTAAATACCATAATGCAATCTCCATAGACATAATCATTGTATTGTATACGTCCCCAAACTCATGGTTATCATTATACCATCCCGTTTGTGTCTTCTGATTCTTAAACTCTATTGAGAAATTTAGATTACTACCATCTCCGTAATGTTCGGCACCATAATGAATATACACACCGTTTTCTTCTAACGCTTGGTATGTTTCTAAGGTTGGTTTTATAAACTTATATTTTGGGATTGAAATTGTTTCATCATACCATTGGAAGGAATCTAAGTTAGTATCTTTCATTGAAACTAATAGTCCTTCATACTCCATACCTGTCTCATAATATCTACTTATGAACCATTGGATTCTTTCTTGATATGTTAACTCTCTTGTCATATCACAAATATAATAAAAATCCCCCACTTAAACAATGGAGGATCTTATTTATTCTATATCTAATATATATACTCTTCCCCCGAAGTACTCAGATGTTACATATCTTCCTTTTGAATTTTCATTGATTGTCATATAACGGAATCTGTAATCTTCCCCGTATGTGTCAAGACCAACCCATTTGATTTTGTTTCTTTTCACATAACATAAAATTTTAAATGTTTTCTTGTAATAATATTTGTTGTTGATGTATACTGTTGCTTTCATATCTCTTATTGTTTCTACAAAGATATGAACTTAATAAAAAACCCACAACCTGTTAAAGTGTGGGTTCCTGATTATTCATCACAGTTTTTTTTCATTTCATAAAAGAAATCTTTTAATTCTTCGTATTTGTTATTCCAAATATACCAACTAACATCGTCCCTATGTAACTTATTTACATCACCATGGTGTTCATCTCTTAACTCCCATATAATTTCATCAGTAAGACCATAAATAAAATCATCCACCCCTCTATAATCACATGGGTATAAATCCTTCGTTACCGCATCAATTAATATATCAAGGTCTTTTACTCTTCGTTTAAACTCATTTGGAAGATCCCTGTTCTCTGTTATATTTTCGGTGTCTTCTACCTCATCCTCAATTACATGACAATCTAAAGATATTCTTGGTTTGGTTGACGTAAATACTGGATGCCACACCGCACCAACTGTAAAAGGAAAAACCTTTCTAAGTTTATCTAACATTTCATTTACGTACCAACTAGTTAAATTACCAACATGACCTTCAAAATACTGTTTTATATGTACATCTAAAATTTTACCACCTGATCTTCCAGTCCTCACTTCTATAAAAGCTACTTCCACTCCTTCTGTATTGTCGTAATAAATAAAATCTTTAACTAATTTCTCCTGTACATTGATATCTTCAAAATCAATTTCTAATATCTTTGCCAACCTTTTTATTCCACCAACAGTTTTTAACGCTCGTTCAATACCATCGGTCTTAATCAGATCAATTAAACTATCCTTTAATGTTTCTTCAGATAATACTTTCTTTATGGTTTCATTTAATTTCATATTGTGTTAACCTTAATCATATTATAAAATATCTCAGCTATTTCATCAAAACTACTAACATTTTTTGATCTAATTGTGTCTTTTGATTGTGAGATTAATCTTTCAAAATGGTTTAATGGAATGTCTTTATACACTGATAAAGTTTTTCTATTTGGAGTATCTATATATCCTAACTTAACAAATTCTCTTACTTTCCTATTTGCAAATTCATCGGCGATTATTTCAATTTTTTTCATTGCGATTGCTGCATCTTTAACATCTATTTCGTCCAAATAAAATTCATACATTTTTTCATCACCATATTTTTTATATTGGTATTGATGGGCAATCTCATGGAATACTATAAATAAAAAATCAGGTAATTGTTGTTTAAAAATTAACTGATTTAATAAAACCCCATTGTGTACGGCCAACCCTAAAGCTGGATATTTAAATGCCGCAACTTCAATTTTTTTACAATTTGAATTTTTTATAAATGATCCAATACTATCAATAAACCTTTCAGTTTCTGGATATGTTTCCATAATTTGCGTTAGGAATGACTCAATACCTTGAGTTTCTTCCTTCAATACTTTTCTTATGATATGTCTTACACTCATTTTATAATCTTTTTATTAATTGATCGTATCTCACATTTATTCTATGTTTGTAGTGTTTTTTTAAACTTTCTATAACCTCATCATACCATTGAGATTCAAGTGGCATGGTGCTATATATTTCATAATGGATACCATCCATTAACACTGAAGTTGTTACATCTATAAATCTTTTTAAGTCCATGATACCCCCATCATTTCTATTTAAATTAAGTAACATATTTGATGACATATCTAAAGATTCTTTAAATTCTCTCTCTAAATCATCGTGTGGAACTCTGCGTCGGATCATAGTTAAAAGACTATTCTCTTCCCTTAATACCCTTTGTATGGTTTCTTGTTGTATATTACTTTTCATAATGAAAAAATCTACCCTCTATATCAACTTCCCGTACTTCAAGACCTGAGTTATACTCAAACCATCTTTTAAATACAGGAATCCATTTATCACCAAATAACGATGTTAATTCATTTACAACCCATCTATTTATAGATAATAAATATAAATAATCATACCCATCCCATTCACCAAAATAAGAATATGCGTCTTTATCATAATCAACAAAAAAACTTTGAATTCCGTAACTTTTAAGATTTCTCTTAAACTGTTGTTTTTGTGGGGTATTTTCAGGTCCCCAATCATGTTCAGGTGATAGATTTTCCGTTAGATATTGGTATATAAACTCATCAAGATCTTCGTCAGCAATATTTAATATCTTCATTAATCTTTTACCTCCACCAACGGCTTTTGCCGCTTTTTTAAAACCATCAGTATTAATCATATCAAACAAACTATCTTGTATTGTTTGTTCCCTTAATATTCTTCTTATAGATTCTCTAAGATTCATAGTAATAAATATATCACTATTCGAATTCCATCAGGTATGGTTGTGTTGAATATTGACCTTTCATTAAAACATGGATCTCATAATCTTTATGCTTATCGTTATATATTTTAACCGTAATTGTTTCATTATTATTATCCTCACTAATTACAGTACAAACTTTTTGTTTTGAATGTATTACCCCATCATGGTAGTGTAACATTTTTATATATACAACTGACATAATTAAAAAAATATGTGATTTGAATGGATCTTATAGATTAGGTACCCTTCTATATCTCGTATCATCTGATCTACTATTGGGTATGATTTATTATGACTCACCACCGATCTTGATGATAAATACATCATTCCGTTGGATAAGGTTTTGATTGATACAATGTTACCATTTGAGAAATGTATTCTCTTAGGTGTTCTTTTTACCACTTCAATCTTCTCTTGTCCGACCATATAGAAATCCCCAACTTTGGATCCATACATAAATCTGTTTGCTTCTACATTTATATCTCTATCCATATTATACTAATTCTACGTTAAACCATTCAGGTATCTCTCTATTCTTCCATACGGCAATCTTTGATTTCTCACCTATGTAATAATTTCTATATGATTCTACCACACTATCAACTTTATACTCATCAGGCATTGCTCGTGCGGGTTCAGTGAATCCTTTATCTACAATGTTTGGTTTGTTAACAATACACCACTCTATTACATCCTGAGACTTATGTCTCTTTCCATATCGATACGTATATTCTCTACATAACTCCAACCCTAAATCACATAGGTATAAATAATTGGACAAACTTTCACGGGACCAAATCGCACATGGATGATTTTTGTGTGATAACTTGTACGGTACTTGGTCGGTTACTTGGTCGATCATATGGTGAACACCACATAATAATTGTGCGGTCTCAAGGATCATCTTTACTACGTGTTTATCACAATGATATTGGGCACACTTTCTTGTATCAGTATCTAATAGAAAAATATTCATACAACAAATATATGAAATTTAATTTATACCAACAAAAGTTTTGAATTATTTTATTGTAATGATTTCCCACTTACCCTCGAAGTCTTCCACAAGACACGTTGAGTTCTCACAGAAATCACCTGAGTTCATATAGTCCAATTCTAACTTTGGTTGGTGTATATGTCCACATACCGCAACATCACATCCCTTCTCTTTTGTTAAACCTTTTGCGTTCTCCTCAAAATCAGAAACAAAGTTAATTGCTCCCTTCACAGATTGTTTAATGTCATTTGCCAGGGAATGATATGGTAAATTAAACTTTCTTCTTATGTAATTGTAAAATGTATTTAATCTAATAACTAAATCATATGACCAACCACCAAGAACCGCTAACCATCTCACCTTCATAATCACAAAGTCTAATACGTCACCATGGAAACAATAGTATTTTCTACCGTCAGCACCAATGTGAGTATATTTTCTTACAATCTCTATGTTATTTAACAGGAATGGAACAAATGGTTTAAGAAAATCATCGTGGTTTCCTCTTATGTATATTACTTTTGTTCCTTCTTCAGATCTTTTCATAAAACGTCTGAATATCTTTGAACAATCTTTCTTCCATTTACCTCCACCTTTAAGTGCCCATCCATCTATAATGTCACCATTTAAAATTAAGGTCTCCGATTCATTATTCTCTAAGAACTTAATTATCTTATCTGTCTGTGATTGTCTTGCCCCAAGATGTAAATCACTCATTATTATTGTTCTCCACTTTTTCATTTCCAATAACCTTTGTCGTTTTTAAAGTATTCCTTATTATTGTGGTTGAAGAATGAGGTTAACATGAGTTTTAACATATACATAACACCTTTGTTTTCAAATCTTCTTGGTGGTGTGTATACTATGTTTTTTATTCTTCCGAATTTTTTTGGTTTTATTTGTTTTGAAAATATATAATCTTCAGCAACTTTTATCTCCTCATCAAAACCACCAATTGATTTAAACGTCTCTGAACGCACTAACATATACCCACCTAAACAGAATGGTGTTGACCACTTAGAAAGTCCCTGTATTAAGTCAAATGTTTTATATACGTAATTGTAATTACCGTTGTCCGAACGAAACTTTGTTGTTACAAGATCTAAATCGTACTTATTTATTTTTAATATTGATCTTAGTAATACTCTTGGATCTAGTAAAAATACATCAGCATCCATAAACAACACGTATGGTGTTGTTACAAGTTTAAATCCGTTGTTTCTTGCTTTTGCCGGAAGACCACCTTCCATTAGATATAAGTCAAATAAATCGGAATTATATTCCAATCTCTCAATTAAATCAGGTTTTGTTACACCATCATTTGATGCGTCACAAACAATAACTTTTACTTGATGTATATCTTTTTGATGATTTAAAAGATCTAAGGTTTTTAATATAATGTCCTTTTCGTTTTTACAAGGAATTACTATGGTTACTAATTTTTTTAAATCCATATATAATAAATATAATTCATATTACACTTAATATATCATTTAACAATTTAATAATCAACTTTACTAGTATCTTTCACTTCTTTTGACATTATCAACAATATCTAAATAAAAATCTTCAAGATCCCTTTCCCCCGTTTCAATTTTATTAATAACCTCATCTCTACGATAAAGAGTATTAATAACAATAAAATTAATCATTTCCTCATCACTAATATTATCAGGTTTAACAGATTCAGGAATACAATCGTGGTCTTTATCAAAAGTATCAACATCATCAAAATAAAAACCTGTTTCACCAACTATCTGTTCAAATTTTGGTACCATTAAATCCTCATACCATTCCTCAATTATACTCATCACAAAGTTTTTTCTTGTGTTGAAGGTCTTCATTATCTTTTCCACTAAATTTTTTGACACTAATAAAGTACCTCCTTCAAATTTATCTTCTTCAAAATAATATATTGCAGTAATAAGTTCTTTACCATTAACACACCAATCCTCACGAAGATTACCATAGTTACGAGATTTTTTACCTATTTTTCTATTACCATCGTCAATCAAATCATCAAGAAATAATGTAATAACTTTTCTAAGACTATCCGTAGATTTAATATATCTTCGTCTTTCGTTTTCTTCTTTTAATATTTTTTTAATTATATCTTTCATTTTTTAAAATTCAATAGTGATCGTATTAGGAAGTTTACTTATATGGTTATAATGTTCCTCACAACTTTTACGAATACTATCATCATCATCGTATTTGTTATCAATCGTTAAAACAAAAATATCCATTCCTTTAAATGTCTTACTTAATTTCTTCTCAAGAAATGATTGATATTGATCCATAGTATATTTTTTATCAGTAACAATTATAACTATATAAAATTTATTATAACCCGCTTGAACGGAAACAAAACAAGGTTTATAATTTTGTTTATTAAGATACGAATCACTAACCCCCTCAATATAATCCGCAATAAATTCAATCTTTTTTAGATCTGAAGGAGTTACTTTTTTTTTATCCGATTTCTCTTCTTTGTCATTATTATAATTAAAGTCACCTAAATCCTCAGACTCATTTAAATCTTCATTACAACTTAACTGTGCATTTTCAAAGTAATCTAAAAACTCTTCAAAGTATCTTTCTCGTATTAAATGATGTAGATCAATTGCAATATTATCATCCTCTAAATTGTTATTATTTACAAAGTTTTCTACGATCCAATTAGTAATTTCCCTGAAGTATATATAAAACTTATCTTCATCATAATCACAAGGTGTTACTTCGTCGTAAACCTCATCAACAAGATCATCAATTTGTTTCAGCCTTCTAAGTAAAAATGGATTAAAACGGTCTTTCATATAGTATAAATATATTTAAAAATTGTTTTAACAGAATAGTATTTGATTAAGTTATATGTGATTAGTATATTTGTATTTATGAACCTTGAAAAACGATTTTATTTATTCCAAGATTTCTTATACGAAATGAGTAATGGTGCAATATCCCATGTTAGATCAATTAATCTTGAAAAACTTGATAAACCAATGGCAAGATATGAAGGTAGACGTAGTAGGCCAGAAGAATTTTTTACTAGTTCACATCAATTTTCTAATTTTGATATGTTAGTTCATGTAACAGATTATATATTAACAATTGATCTTATTGCTAAATGCCATATGGATAAGATATGGTGTGATGAATTAACATATATGTTTCGTGGGACATTTAGTTCTTTACTACCGGCAAATTGTATGATTGTTATTAATCCATTAACTAACGAACTTACCCCAACTAATTGGTACGCTTAACCCCATTGAATATATATATCATAGAATTCCACACCAAATGAGTTTGCGGTTGATGCAACAAAATCTTGTATCAAATCTTTTATCTCCATATCAAGTTCCCACCAAAGATCCTCATCTATTGAGTCGTGATCAGTTAAATCATATTCCTCACCATTTGTCATTAAAGTTACATTACCGTGAGTAATATCAAAATCAACAAATATCTCAACCTTATTATTTTCATCTCTTACAAAAACATATGGAAATTTAAATGAAAAATCATATCCACCTGTATGAATACCTAAATCTTCTATTTCATCTGTGGTAAATTCCTCTTTAGTCGTAAGATATCTTTCCAAACTTTTTCTCATGTCATAGACATTACCTATATATTCTCTATAGTAACCCATTATATCATTTGCTTTACCACGAAAACCAAGTTGTCTTACCATCTTAGCACTATACCTTGGTACTTCACCTAAAGATTTTTGTTCATCCCAAAGATCAAAGAAATATTTCTTTACAGGATTAACCTTTTCTTCCTCCATTAATATTCTTCTGATTAGATCTCTCATATAAAATATAAATATCATATAAAAACAAAACCTGAGACGTAGTTTCTCAGGTCAACAGGTTTAGTCCATGTTTTTATGTTTTCTCTTACGAGTGTAAGATTTCTTACTCTTCTGAACAGTATGTCTTGTTGCCGCCCATATCTCTTGAATTGTAATTTCGATAGTTTTCATCTTTCCGTATGTTTGTATGTTAGTATTCATAATTAATTATACAAATATACAAATTATTTTAATAATTCAACCTCAGCATCGGTAATTTCTGTACCATATTTTATAGCATAATCAATAATAAATGATTGGATTATTGTTCTAAGTTCATCCTGAACCTCAAAATAAGAGGACATATCATCTATTTCATTATTACTCCTTGAAATATCATACCTTTTTTGGTAATACTCATCCTCAATATCATTATACTCTGTCATATTAATATAACCCTCAAGTATGTCCGAATCCGTCTTAATGGTTTTATCCCCATCTCTATCAGTAATAATACGAATATTACTTAACTTAAATGTAAATTTTAATTCTTCATCATCCCATTGTCTTCTGAAATTTAGTTCACTAGAATCAAATGTTTGAGACTTTAAAAAATCCAATAAGTGTTTTTCACCAATACCTTCACCACCAATGTATTCAAGATAATAGTCATGTATTTCTATCGCTCTTTTTCTAAATCCAAGTTTAGCAATTAAACTATAATCAATAGTTGGATATTCCCCTTCGGATCTCATTTCATCCCAATGGTCAAAGAAGAACTTTTTTATTGGATTCGTTCTTTCTTCTTTTAATACTTTTCTTATTAACTCTTTCATCTGTTGTACGGTCTAAACCTCATTGGGTTTGCTTTGATTGCAGATTTAGGAAATCTTAATTTGGATCCCTGTTGTCTTGCATTCTTTAGTGTCCTTGCGTATTCCCACATTTCTCGTTTATTACTATTCTCCTGTTCTTTAATATTAAAAATAAGACGTATCTTCCATTTACCAATTATTCTATCGGCAATAAGATACATAAAATCATCGTAATCAATCCATTCAGATATACTATTAAAAGTTAGATTTACATCAACTTCAAACATTGGAATTCTACTTATACCTTTTCTTCTTTCTATATTTACTATACTTATTTTATCTATAGTATCAACAACATCACAAGCGTCAAACGACAACCAATCAGGAAATGTATCCGCATCAGGTACTTCACAAATATTTTTAATTTCATCAAGTGTTTGATCAACGATGTCTTGGAATGTTTCCGTCATTGTTTCTTTACTTAAATTATCTTTATCTGATTCCATTAATCCCCAATCCTTACCTGTACCTTCATGCTTTAATGTTATCGCATCTACGGGTATGTTTTCAAATGTCACTATATGTTTTGATCTTGATTCGTAGTGTTTATCTTTGTACCACTTAACATCAGGTATCATTTCAGTATCAATTTCCCATACATCATCATCGTATGTAGAATCAAACGATGCTCTTTTATTTGTTGAATTAGTTGCAAATATTGCGGGTATACACTTCTCACCATAACCAACATAAGTTTTATAACATTCTCCAGCCCTTACCTTCAACCCTTGTTCCATAATCTTATCTCTAAACATAGGATTTGATTTATGAATTACAATTTTGTTTGGTGTTATTTCTTTACCCGCAGGACTATAATTTTCATTTATACCACCCCTACTTTTTCTTTCATTATAATAATACATCTTAAGTACAGGATCATAAGTCTCAATCATATAATCAATAAAATTATCCACATCATCCTGTGGTAATTCTTCTATGTCAATATTGTATTTGTAATGTATGTAATTCTCTAATGTTGCCTTAACCAACTTATATTTAAATTGCTCAACGTTTTTTGATTCAAAGTACATATAAGATATACCCGTCCTCATCATTTTTTCAAATTTATGATGATCAATTCTTCTTTTAAAGAATGGTGATAATTTGCGTTCCTCTGACATATAATGATAAATACCAGTTAAATCAAAAAAACATTTTGACTATTGATAGTTCTTTTATTTTGCAAAGTCAAATGGTTTTACTATCTTTGAAGTATGAAAGATATGAAAATTAAAGATATTGTGAAGAAAGTTATTGATATGTTGTACAACATCATCGTTGGGGTATTAACTATGTTAGGTAAGGTGATCGTATTCTTGATCACTCTCATTCAGTCTAACAGTGTTGGGAAGTCTAAGTCCGCAGTTAAATTCATCTTCTCAGATGTTAAGTTGGAAGGTAAACCAATTGTTAACCCTACAGTTGATAACGGTCCAACCATTGATGTTGATTTTGAGGTTGTTGAACCTAAAAGTAAACGTCAAGAGCTTGAGGATAGCCTTCGTTATTTAAAGTCCAAAGTTAATAAAACCGTTCAGGATAAAAATAACATTGGTGTTATTGAAGCCGTACTTAAAAATATGTAACGGTACTATCTCTATATATATTCTGGCCGTACGCATCACAATTAGTAGACTTAGATGTCTTACAAGAACTTAGTACGGTCAGTAGTGTAATAGCAATTATTAAAATTATTTTCATTTGTGTATTATATTTTTGAAATATTGGTAAACCAATTTGGTCCGTATTTATCTTTGTAATAATTATTCTTTTGATTTTTATTACTTTCTTTATCATAAAATCCTGTTATATAAGATCTGTTGACCATATGTTCTTCAACAGATCTTAAATTATTTAATTTCTCAATAATTTGTTCATTAGTAGGTTTCTCCTCCTGAATGAATTTAATAAGGTTATCTACTGGTGTTTTATCCATAATATTATATATAAGTATCTTCAACAAAAATTGGTGTTTTCTCACCCACATAAGCCCCAACAATATTATAGTAATAATGTTCAAGAGCATCTTCCTCAGTCATATCTTCACTCATTAGTATTTCAATTACTTTTGATTTGGAATATACTAATCTCATACTATTCTCTTCAATACCTATGATTCCCCCATCAAGACCATCGGCTTTTAATATTTCCTCGTCAGGATAATTCTCAACTATCTGATCAAGTATTGAGTCGTCTTGTACTACTTCATCATAAACAAGTAATGCAACGTCACAATCAACGACACTAAATTCATTCTCACCAATTGCAATTTGTTTAACAATAAATTCAATCTCTTTACCATGTTCCAAATCGGTTCTACCTACCATTGACGGATGAAGTGGTATATCAATAAATATAGGTTTAACCTTGTTAAGGTCTGCGTGTCTAACAACAAATTTACCATCAGGTAATTCCTTAAGATATCCCCTCAATTTCATTTTCTTCTCCCCCTTCTTTTATCAAAAAACATAACAAATACAGTGACAATGACAATATATAGTATTGCAGTAATCCATAAAGGTGAACTTACCCACCACCAAGACCAATCAATATAATTTGTGAGTTTTAGGACTAAGAATATTAAAAATAGAATGGTTCCTAAACCCATTCCACCACCTGTGTTGTTATTATTGTTTCCCATATTTTAATTATATGGAATTTGATTTAATTAGTCAATATAGTCAGGATCATTTTCAGATAACCATTCAAACATTTCCAATTGACATTCTTGTAACCAATCAGTACAGGTATCTATAATCGTATCATAATAGTTTGTGTTAAACCAATCTAATAACTCGGATATTTTATGAAACTCAAAATTAATCTCAGTAGGATAATATAATTCCACGTCCGTATCATAATTACGAATCTCATTACTATATATGTCCACATTTATAGGTAACAGATCACTACCATCCCAAAACATTGTACCGTAACCACCCATAGCTTCTTTTGTTTTTTTAAACTCTATAGTAAAATGCCACGCCCCAGTCATACTATCATTCTCAACTCTAATAAAGACATCTTTATCTTGATATGTGTTTGGTAATACTTCTTTTTCAAAAATATAATAACTTAATATTTCATTACACTCTTCGTTAGTGAATGGTCTTGTAAGTTGAAACATTATGTTTGCTAACTTAAATGGAAATTTATACCTCTTTAATGTTTCAATCAGACCGAACTCCTCAATAGATTGTTCAACCTCATATTTCATATCATTAATATTTGATTCACTAATTACCATTACGGTTGGAGTATTGAAGATGCGTATTTATAAGACTCAGCCGGTATCACACCTTTAAGTTCAGTGAATGGTGTTTTATTCTTTAACGCATTATCATAAACATAGTTTTTTGAATTTTTTGGGACTTGTAAGTATGGTCCACTATTATACCCCGCTATTGCTAAATCCAATCTACCTGGGAATTTTTTTAACAATTCTTTCATCAACTTAGGATATGCCTTTAATGAATCTCCAATATTACAAGGATCACCTCCACCACCATAAGTTGGCCAAGTACCTGGCATAAACTGAGCAATACCTTTAGCTCCAGCAGTTGAATTTTTCTTACATGACATAACATCAGGGTTAAATGCGGATTCGTTGTATAATTGTCTAATTGCAATTTTTGGATCTAAACCAATCGCCTCAACATCGGAAATAAAACTATCGTAATTGTCACCTACCGCATTTTTGAATTTAGATTCAATGTCGGACGGAAAAGTCCTTACTTGTACTCCAGGATTTTCTATTACCATAGGATTAAAGTTTTTATTACTCTTCCCAAAAGTATATCTTTTACCCGTTATCTTAAATAATAAATCACTTATGATTCCACCTGTTGTGTCAGGAGTCAATTTACCTGTTGGATCTAAATCATTATTTTCTTGATAGTCTTCAATCGCCTGAGTGGTTTCACCATCTACTTGACCTGTCATTGGTAAATCACTTTTATTAATAACATTCAATGAAAATTGCATTGTCTTGATATCTTCAGGTGTCGCACTACTTTCCATATTATCTTTTTTAGTTAGTATGGTTTTAATTGAGTTGAATAGTCTTTGTGATGCGTTTTGAGTTTCAGTGTTACTACCCCCATCATTTTTAGTTGTGGTTCCAACATACTTCTCAACTTGATCTTTTAATATTTTATGTGTCGATCCTCCTGGATGAATTCCATCACCAGCAACCCAACTTGGATCTCCTTGTACTGTTGGTATTATAGTTGCACTACTAATTTGAGAACTTAAATCTTTTTGTAATTGGATCATCCTATCTCTACCTTTTTTCATACAATCCATATCACAAAGTATAGTTCCGTCTGCCTTTTTGGTTGGTTTTAAAACTTCATCTTTCATTACTGTTTTTGCATCATAACCTAAAAAAACATAAGCTTGACCTCCCTGTTCATTTACCGCATCAACCATTTTTTGAATGTCTGAAACCGCATTTGATAGACTAGTACTAACCCAAAAAGCATTATTAGTACCACCGTATATGAATACTTTATCGTATTTTTTTTGTTTTAATTTGGGTAACATATTATTTAACATCCAATCAGTTTTCATCCCACCTTTAGTTACATGGGTTACATCCCAATCAGGATGTGCCTTTTCTAAAAGATAATTCCAAGTATAACCAGGCCCCGAACTTAGACTATCACCAACAAACATAACATTAATTTTACCATCATCTTCTTTGATGAGGTTTACTAAACTATGTAACTGTTCTTCACTTATTATTATTTTCATAATTAAACATTAAATAATGGTTCATTTTTAAATACCGTTAACCCACCTTTACTAACAACTTCATAATCTTTATTTTCAAATATCACATATTTAGATCCGTTATCATTAATGAACATTAATCTATCTACGTAATTTGGATTATATTTTTTCATAGAGTTTGTTGGTACCGCATATTTAAAACCTTCAATCGTACTATCCTTAACATTACCATTTAATGGTTTTATTTGGTAATATAAATTTTCACTATTAACTTTTAAATCTCTACCATATCTTGTGTCTTGAATTGATCCAGGACAATACTCAGTTAAACCACCTTCCTCAATATTATGTATTTGTTTAAGTACATTAATTGCGTTTTGTTCATTGATAATTCCTCTTTTTAATGTACTCCAATTTAATTCTTCTAAATCATCTAAATACATAGATTGAGGTCCTAAAATTTCCTCACCGTTATTAACTAACCAACTTAAAAATTTAATTTTAAAATCCTCAAAATTATCCTTCTTACCTTCCAAACTTATCTTTGTTTTGGTTGAATATATTTCAAGTAACTTTGATATAATTTCCGAGTTTGTGTCAAAATAATTTAATATTGACCAATCGGATACTAAAGAAAAATCTGCACCATACTTCACACCTCTATAATGTATAACCCCTCTATTTGTTTTACAATTTTCATCCTTAACTGACTCACCATACATAGGTTCACCATTTTCATCTGTCTTTGTTGAATAAATTTTTCTAAGTATTTGTCTAAGTGTTTTTTGATAGGTGTCTTCACTTTTATCATATTTAAATAGATAAGATAAAGTTCTATCACCCCCAATAAGGTCATTATATTTACCACTATTGTTCAAAATGTATGGGTCCCAATTAATATTTTTGATAGTAAATGGATTTTTACCAATTTTTACTTCTTTACCATCTATAACAAGAATAATATCTTTATCACGATTATTTTGTATTAATAATTTATCATCATTACTTATTCCTTTCACAATGACAACGGAGTTAGTACCGTAAATTTTTTTTTCTGTTGCACTATATTTAATCTTCAAAGGACCACCATCAAGTTCTTCATTTTCTGTAATGATTCCCATTATAGTTTTTATCCTATCTAATTCCTCAATAATTATATTTTTATCCATAATTTATAAATATCACAATTTAATTTCTTTGTGGAACCCGCTAGATCTAAACTCCTCTTCTTTCACATTTAATTCAAGATCAATTGTATTTCTGTCAACATGAAAAGTACCTTCAGATCCAGTGTCTTTAAACCATCCACCATCTTTTTTATCTAAAAATTTAACAAAATAGTCTTCAAATTGTCTAACAAAACCTGGGTCAGCATCACCATCCATATTATTATAATGAAATGCAAAGTCATCAGAACCACCCCAAAACTCAAGGCTAAACCAACTAACTTCGTCATCATCTATCATCTCCGCAATATGTTCGGGAGTTTTTTCCTGATATTCATGTTGTGTATATTGAAGATAATAACAATAACTCTTAATATCTATCTTTTTTTCTTCAGGATATATTCTAAAAACTAATTCGTGATAATCATTTAAATCATAATCAAGAAGATTAGTTAATTCCCTCATATGATCTTCAGTATATTTAATAAAGAAATCACGAAAAGTACCAATCATAGGTACTTTTTTATTTCTATTATGAGTTTGACCATCAAACAAAACCGTAGGTTGGAATGATCCCACATTTTCAATATTTTCATCATAACAATGAACCGATACCTCACAGGGACCAATGTCTTCAAGATAAATGAATATCGCTTGAGTTATCTTATTTATCTTATTACTCATTCCACATTTTTAAGTTCTACCATAAGGTGTAAATCACTATCAACTTGGTCTCTGGTATTCCAAATATGACTTATTTCAAGTTCATCTTTAGTTACCGTAATCTTACCACTGGCACCTTCGTTATTTTCCCAACCACCGAATGATCGCTCTAAATAAGTATAAATAACGTCTTCCATTCCTGCACTCAAATCATATTCCTCACCATCATTTCCTTCACCAACATTTCTAATTTCTCCACTATCTCCACCACCATCATAATCAATCACAATAGAATCAAGATTGTGTTCATCTAAAAACGTATTTACTTCCTCATTATCATTTAATTCATAAGAATCACCAGCATCTTCCTCACCATTTTCCGTTATCATAGTAGTCATAATCATAACTCTTGGGTCAACTTTAAATGATATAGTTAATCTATAATAATCCTCACCATCTTCATTTTGAGATCCATCCCATATCTCGTCACCATATTTTTCAATAATCATATCAAAAAGTGGTAAAAAATTAGATGGGATTTTAACGTCTTTACGCAGTATATTTATCCACACTTTTTCATTCCACCAATCATAACTGTGTCTATCCATATCAAAAGTAACCGAAGCTTCAGGTGTATCAAATTGATCTAAAAAAAGGAAAAATGATTCTAATAATCTTTTCATAATAGTATTTTATAATAAATATAAGTTAATCGTCAAATTTCATGTTCATTGTGCGTATCATCCACATTGGTCTTTCATTGGCCTCAATGGCTTTTATCCAATCGTGAGCACTTGGGATATAATTGTAACAGTCTTCTCTTACATGGTCTTCACCCACATATCGGGTATAAACAACTTTATCATCACTATTGATGAATGACGACCCAAATATCTTTTCCATCTCAAATATACCCTCTGAGTGGTGTCTGAACGCTCTGTGTAATGAATTTCCAACCCACGCTTTGGTTTCATCTAACCAATTATGTAAATGGATATAATCCTCTACTTTACCTCCGTATTTCTTAACTGAACTTTTTGCGTGTATTAATGGGTGTGCCATAATAAATAATTTTATTTAATAATACTAATTTTTATAATGGAATTGTAGTGATATTTATAATATATGAAAATTATAATCACAGAGACTCAAGCCGATATATTATTTGGAAATGAGATCCATTGTTCAAAATGTGATCACACATGGAAAAAAGAAAAGGGTGATAAACACCCTTATTTATGTCATTCATGTGGTTGGGATATTGAATCCAAAAAATACAATAAAGTAGAACTAAAAAAGTTTTGGGATAACTATAACAAAAAGTAGATTATCCTACAAGTTTACTACTTTTATCAATTACATTACCAAACTTATCAAAGGATTTAACTGTCTTTTCTGCAGTTTTTACAAAATCACCTTTTTTAGCCGCCCCACCAATATCTTGTACAACTTTTTTATAGTCTTTTACGCCATAACCTAATTCTGCTGCCGTTTTACCTTTTTCTCCACCAACATAACCCGCAGTTTTAACTACAGTTTCTTTCCCCTGATCCTTAAGTTTATCATAAACTACCTTGTCAACTATTTTTGTTGCGTCTTTCTTAATTTCATCTGCCCCCAATTTTTTGAGTCCAAGATTGGTTGCAAGTTTAGTTTCAGATTTTGCACTAGTCCCCGCAAATTGTACTATTTTTTCTGCAATTTGTTGTAAGAAATTCGCCGCCTTACTAACTACACCACCAATTGCAGTTGATCCAAGTTTTTTAACTATCCAATCACCCGCTTGTTTCAATAAACCTGTCGCCCAACTTATTTTACTTCCAATCCAACCAACTACTGGTTTAACATATTTAATAAACCAAGGTTTTTCCGCAATTTTAGTGAAGAATGAAGTTATTGTACCTCCACCCGCACCAAAAAATGGTTTTAGAAACTTACCGATCACTTTTGCCAATGCTCCCGCACTTAATAATCCAATTACACTAAAAAATATTTTAGCCCAAGAACCAACACCTGATGAGATTTGCCACACATCAAATAAGGTTAATGCTGCCCACATTATTGTAACCCCAATCGCACCAATACCTGTATAGTCTAATAACTGTTGAAGGATCGCACCTGCGGTACTTCCAAGAGCCTCTCTTAATTTTTCAAAGAACCAAGGAATACCTTTATCTTTCAACCACGTAAATCCTGCCTTAGCCATACCAACAACATCACCTTTACCTGTAGCGGCTAAAAAGTCATTCTGTTGATAACCTTTATAACCTAACTTACCAAGTCTATCCCAAATTGCTTTATATTGATCTCTATCAATATCTGACATTTCATCATTAACCCAAGCCTTAAGACTTCCATAAGGTTTAGCCGAAGCGGCAATAAGTTGATTTACTCTGTCTAAAACATTTTTGGATGATATTAAATTAATCGCAGCAAGGGCACCTTTTTCGTCAGTACCATCATAATCATCATAGACATTATCATTATCTCTATCAAACGCCGCCTTTAATTTTGCGACAACATTTTTGGCTGCGGTTTCAGTTTCCTGTTTTATTTTTTGATCTCCACCACCTTTAGCCATCTGAGCAACAAACGCTTCATCAGTACCTTTTAAAAATCCATTAAGTGACATTTTAACTAAACTTTTTGTTTTAGCATCATACACACCTAAAATTGTTTTTGTTAAATCTTCCCCAATGTATTTACCACCATTTGAGGTTATTTTAGCACTATATGCAACACCTTTTCTTTTTGTGTAAATTGGATAAGTATTTGTTTTATCTTTAGATATCACCCATGGACCAGCATAAATAAATGTTGATAGTTTTGGATCTGTAACAGGTTTACCATTTGCACCATATTTAGGTCCTAAACCTGCGGCTTTAAGTTTATCAAATAAAACTTTCCAATAACCTATAGTATCTTTACCTCTTTCCCATTGTTCATTTATTGAAGTTCCTTCATTTATTAAGTTTGATTTTTCAATCTCCTTAATGTAGTTTTCTTTTATAAATGAGAAGAATTTTTCAACCTCATCCTTTGGGTTAAATGTGGATTCAACAATGATGTTATTTTTAAACTCTCTGTTGTAACTCTCTCTAATGTTTTTATTATTACCAAATAGATTGGTAATATATTCTTCCTGATTTTCTTTTAGAAAGACAACTTTATTTGTGAAATTTGGATTAGTCTCCATTTCAAATAAATGTAATCCTTTGTGAAAATCTAATTGTTTTTCTATTTTAGATAAGTAATAATCTATTCTATTATCCATAATCTCGTTAATTGTTATATAATAAATACCATCTAACTAAAAAAACTCCATACATTATTATATTTATATAGAGTATGAAAGATATTAAATTACAAAGTATAATAAAACGAGTATTGTTAGAGGAAGTCGAAGATAAAGCGTTTACAAAGAGAGAAGTGATATTTTTTAAATTTATAAATGAGTTTAAAGAATCTGCGAACCCATCAGGAACACAAATTAGTAAGTTTATTCAAAGTAATATGTCTTCATTTGGTTTTAAACCTGAAGATTATAACGAACTTTCGAATAAATATACTCAGAACTATAGAGAAGATGGTAACTATGAAGACACTAAAACAAGTGAACTTAAACAATACCACACTTTAAAATCTAAAAAAGTATCTAATACCAACGCATCTGAAAGAGTATCTGAGTTATTACCATTTAAAGGATCTAACTTAGAAGGTGTTTGGGAACAGGATGGTAAAGGTAACTGGGGGTATGTTGTTCTTTCATATAATTGGTACCCTATTTATATTTACAAATTCAAAAAGTGGTTTGAGGCATCTAACACGTATTCATCTTCCACATCTAAACAAATGAGTAATACAAGACCAACAAGATGGAATAGTAAAATAGGTAAACAAATGTTGATTTGTGATCGAAATGAAATGGAACAAATCAGACGAGGATCAATTAACCCTGAACAATTAGTCGTAGATAAAAATAACAAATTTACTGAATCAATTGATAAATTAATTGACTCACATACTTTACAAACAATTAGAGTTGGTTGGTTCCCAAGAGTAAGATTATCATTTTACTATACAGGAGTTAGGTTCAATGAGAAAATGCCTGAGGTAGACATAAACATTGTTAAAGTCGATAAGATTGATAACAATAAAATAGATAGAGAAGCGGGTGATTTCTTTACAGGAAATATGGATGGTGTCTCCAAAGAATATTTAAAAACATCAGTTAATTCTTATTTTGAAAGATCATTTACTGAATTGTTAGGTAGGGATGTATCAGAAAATATAATGGTTAATATAACTTATAATAAATAAAAAAGTCGGATCTAAGTCCGACTTTATTATTATAATCCGTAGTTAAGTCTTTTATCACCTAACAACACTAAGGCTTTCTCAACCGCAATGTCTTTTGTTTTCATTCCACGTTCTTTAATATTTTTACCGTGTATGATTTGATAAGTAGTTGAAGCAACTTCTTTGTTGTCTCCTCTTCCTGGTTGTTTTCTCATAGCATCTGTTGCATAAACATCTAAAAAACCAACTTTACAAATGTAACGACCTTTTGTTGTACCCTTTCCCATTTTTTTATTTTTTTGTTTTAATTAATACTTCTACAAATCTACAAATTTATTTTTGATCTGACAACATAAAATTTAAAAATTTTCTAATTGTCTTAACAATTTTTACTCTTTCAGGATTTCGTTCGTCCATATCGTAAACATAATCCTTTATGTCATTTTCATATAACATAGTTATAATACTTTTTTCCATATCTTTTTTTGACATATAACCTGTAAACCCATATCCAGGAAACCCTTCAAATCTGTATTCCTTAACTTTTAATGGTTCCATATCCCCCCAATTACCACCAAACTCTCTTTCATTAATTTTGATTCTTCTCATTAAAAAATGAAACAATTTACTATCAATATCCTCGTGTTGTGAAGATATTTGTTCATTCTCATTCAAAGTTGACTTAATCATTAGAAATATGTTTGCTCAAAGTACAATACTTGGAATTTGTCTGACTTGTCAACTAAATTACTAGCATTGATTAAATCGTTATATTCAACTACCGCACCTTTTTGGATCTCTCTGAATTCAGTTAAGAAATCAAATGTTGTAATATCACTTGTGAATATAGATTGTGAATTTTTATTATATTCCTTCATCAAACCTAATTCCATTTTGTATGCTCCGTGAACAATATCAATTAAATTACTAAACTTGTGTTTAGTTGGTGCATTTGGTATAACAGGTTGGATGTTAAAATCCACCATGTACTCTTGTATTTTTTGAGCGTGAGTTAGTTCATCTGTCGCCTCATTACTAAAGAATTCAGCCGCCTTTTTATAATTCATATCCTGACACCAATTAGATGCCGCTCTATAAAAATAATGTGCGGTATATTCATCTTTAATTCTATTAGTGAGAATTTTTATTACCTTATCACTTAATTTGTATAAATCAATATCATCAATGTCGGATAAACTATTTTCAGAAGAATTAGTTTCTACTTCTGATTCATTGTCATCTTCGTTAGACTCCTGATCAGTATCTTTGTCCTCATCTTCAAGACTATCTTCTTGTTCGTACATTCCTTGTTTTTTTAATTCTTCGAACAATTTTTTCGTTAAATCCTTTTCCATAGTTTTTTATTAATAAATATACCAAAGTTTATGATTTTTCAATCAAATCCTTTTTTGATATAATTACACTAGAAATATCAAACGTACTATCCAATTTTAATATTTCCTTTTTAATATCAGAAAATGAAGACCATAATATTGATCCTTCAGTATTTGGACTATAATCATTATCAACTAAGTATTGAACAACGGTATTTTCTTCTAATGTGATAAACCCGTGAGCAAATCCTCTTGGTACAATTAATTCATCACCACTTTTCATTTCAAAAAACTGACAATTATTGTATGGTCTAAGATGTGCCCTTAGATCTACCACAAAATCTAAAATTTTACCATTAATGACCTTTACTAATTTAGCCTGAGAGGTTTCCCCTGTTTGGTAATGTAATCCCCTTAATGTAAACTTCTTTGGGTTCACACTAACGTTACTTTGTTTCCATTCCTTACCTAACTCTAACAACGAAAGAGGACTAAATGATCCTCTCTCATCGTAGAATATTCTGTTGTTGATTATTCTTGGTTGTTCCATCATATAAATTTAATTTCATTAGTTATAGGGTCCCAATCAATATTCCACGGAGTGTGAGAATAAAGATATTGCTCGTTCAATACAGATGCATTGAAGTAGTGTGTGTGTCCGTCAAAGTAGTGACCATGACCACTGTGGATATGACCACAGATGTGGATCTTAGGTTTGATTTGTTTGATTTTCTCTGCAAGTAATTCACAACCCAAGTGAACATTGCGGTTACCTTCAACATCATCCAATATTCCCCAAGCTGGTCCGTGAGTAATCAAGATATCAATACCTTCAGGTATCATATCCCATTTTGCTTTCAACTCTTCACCATTTTTTGGTAAGTTAAATGCCCAATTGTAGAACTCAGGTTGCCAAGGAGAACCCCAAATTTTAATCTCAGGTCCATCACCATCTTGGATGGTCATTAACTCATCTTGGATGTAGTCAATAGTTTTGTATCCTGTTAATAACCCTTTGACTTTCGCAACATTGTTTTGAAAACCCCAATCGTGATTACCTGCAATAAATACTTTGTGATCGTAAGTTACGATTTTGTCATACCAACCCGCAAACTGAGTGATCTCGTGTTCGTAACCCATAGAGCTTATGTCACCTGCGTGTAACAACAAATCACCACCAGGTAAATCGTGGTGTACGTGTTTGTGTTTTCCGTGTGTGTCTGATATAATAGTTAATTTCATAATACAAATATACTACTTTTTTTTCAAATTTACCTCAATATAAAAATTAAAACATAAAAATGTACCAACACATATTAAAATTTTATTTTCACATCCAACAGTAAGACCTAAACCAATCCCCCTAAATATCTCACCAAAAAATTCAATCCTCTTATTCATACCCATCAATTTGTTTTTTTATTCTTTCAAGAATATCCTCATTGGCAATATTCTCATTAATTATGATTTGCTCCAAAAGATCCTTAATATCCCTTTTACTTCTATCTTTGGATCTTTTCCTTGTACTTAATTCCACACTATATAAATGATACGAAATTTCATCTACCTCTTTCAACTTTTTGAAATACTTGGACATTCTTTGATCCAACTTTCTACTTCTTTCCATATTGGTTATCGTTGGGAAAGCCTTATGTAATTCATCCAACCTACCTTTTAGGTACTGGATCTCTCCGTATTTAATAATGTCTTGTTCTGTCATAATTTTTAATAATTGCCTCTACCTGTGTAAATCATTGAGTTTATTCTTTCTTGTTCTAAAAATTTAAGTAGTCTCCAAAGTTTTTTCATTCTTCTTTAGTTTTATTTATTAATAATGTAATCCCCGCTTGACCAACAGATAACTCACGACTACTATACCTATTGTCATTTATAAAACCATAACCTTTAAATCTAAAAATTATCACATCCTTATTTTCAAACCATCCGTGTATTGCATTTGTCGCATAATCAATATTTGGTGATTTTATTAACCCTTGTTTCCAAGGTGTTTGGAACTCAGGTTCAAATTCATCTGGTGTAATATGAATTATCATTTTCTTTTAATTTTTATAATCACTCCAATCCCAACCTAAAAATAGTTTCATACATTTTCTATGTAACCAATTTGGTTTTTTTATAAAGTGAATACAAAACCCATCACCAGCTCCAATACAATATTTACCTACTCTTTTGGGTAATTTAATACCATCATTTTGTTTATAAACATGATTTGGATCTAAGTCTTTAATATCCACTTCAATTATTTCTCTTTTTTTTCTAGGTTTGTAGTATTTCTTTTTAGGTTTCCCATCTACATTTTCTTTTGTTATTGCTTTTTCTGTCATTTAATTTTTTTTATTTTATGTGTTCTAATTGATCCTCGTTGAAAATATGAAGGAGTCCGTACTCATCCATCTCACCAACAATTCTTACGTTCCCATCTACGGTTTTGAATACCGATACAATGGTACAAGGAAATTTATATCCTTTTAATTTAACTGCTTTATCCCCTACTTGGAATTTTGTTTTATTTGTTTGTGGGAAATCTCCATCAGATAATTGCGGATCATTCCAATCTTTTTGTTGTGTCATAATTTAATCTATTACATCGGTTAAGTACTGACCTGGACCTAAAGTTACTTTCATACAACCTTCTTGTGTGTCCATCTCGTCCATCCAATTATCCCAATTTTTATTCAATAAGTCAACAAATGAATCGTTATTCCCTCTGTCTTTATAACGTTGGATGTATTCATCTTTAATATCTCTGTTTGGGTACACCAATACATACGGGATTCCTTTTTTCAACATGGCATCTCTAACATCTTTATGTGACGATACTAAAATTTTATCAACTTTAGGATCCTGAACGTTTCTTTCAATATGTTCAATGTAATTGTCAGGGAAATGTTTCTTATCAAACTTTGAACTATCACTATCCAATACGTTTTTTTCTGTAGTGTTAAAATAAGTTGTCTTCCCTACACCGGGGAATGCTGAATATACTTTTGTTCTCATAATTCGTTTTTAAAATATTCTTTTATTTTATCGTCATGGGGTTTATTTATATCGTCCAATAGATCCGCAATCATTCTTAATGAATGTGATGTCCAAAATCCATTTTCCTGTGTGGTATGATCAAAATAATAATATCCATCAACATCCATTATTAAATAACCAATAAGTCTATTACCAAATAAAACTCTTTGATTAGCTTCATTTATTATTTCAGTTCTTAATTCAATCATAATTTAATTACTTAGGGGCATTTTTATGGATGGGTGTGATTGGTAGTTTTCAACAACAAAATCAGTGTTATCCAAATGTGTTAATAAAGTCAAATCTTCAGATAGTGATTTATAAAATTCATCTGTCTTCATATGTTTCAATGTTGGTAGTGGATATGGTTCTCTTGTTAATTGTTCTTTAACACCGTCAATTTGATTTAGATAGATATGACAATCACCCATATTTGTAATCAATTCGTCAGGAACCATATTAACGGTTTTTGCAATGATTTCTAATAACAATCCATAAGATGCTAAATTAAATGGTGTTCCAAGCGGAACATCTTGACTTCTGGCATTATACATTAGAGAAATTGACCTACTAGGTACAGGATATAATTCATTAATCTCTTTATGAGTTACTTCAAAAAAATCTGTAGGTTCAAATAGATTTTTATATGTTTTTGATGCTAAATCTAATCGTTCCTCTATACTCAACTCTCTTGTATAAACTTGAAATGAATAATGACAAGGAGGAAGTGTCATTTGATCCAATTCTCCAACATTCCAAGCATTAACCATTAAACGTCTTGAGTCAGGATTTGTTTTAAGGTCGTTGATTAGGTTTGCGATTTGGTCTATGTTTCCAGATTGATAAAAATTACCTTCATTATTAGAAGGTTTGTAAGTTAACCAATCTCTCCATTGTGCTCCATAGATTGGTCCCATATCAAACATTGAATTGTGAAAAGAATGATTACCATCTTTTACTTTATGTTTAACCTCTTCTAATGTATATGGCTCAGAGCAAGTAGTTTTATACTTCTTGTACCAATCACCATCCCAGATTGTACAATTATTTTCCCATAAAAACCTAATATCTGAATCACCACGTAGGAACCATAGTAATTCTGTCACCATAGTTTTCCAAGCCATCTTCTTGGTTGTGAGTAATGGAAACCCATCACTCATTTTATGACGGATCTGTCTACCAAAAACAGATAGTGTTCCTGTACCTGTACGATCTGATTTTGTAACTCCGTTATCTATAATATCTTGGAGTAGGTCTGTATATTGTTTGTCTAAATTATTCATTAATGATTGTTTTAAGTCGTTTAATTTCCTCAATTACATCATCACCCAATTCAATCTTAGACATCATTGTTAGGTCTACCACTTGAGAGTATAATACTTTAATTAACTCGTCTTTTGCTTCTTCTTTACTCATAACTTTCTATTTTTTGATCGTTGTATGTTATTGTGATTAGTTTGGTTGGTATTCCACCGTTATCAAATTGTTCGTGTAACCAATCTTTATATGGAAAGTTACTATCTTCAATACTATCACTAATTGAAAATGTTCCGTGAATTTCATAGAAATTTTCAGGATTTGGGTGGAGTTTAGCTCGTTCATCTAAATTCAACTCTCGTTCTTCAATCTTTAATCCCCATTTTTCAGAGAACTCAAGATCCGTTTTACATTTGTTGATAAACTCATCTTGTGCATATTGTCTAGCCCCAATTGTTTCCTCACCTGTTAACATCTCCATACAAGGTATTGCTTTAAACCAAGTTGGATCTGAACTAAACATTGTTTGATCTACATAATTCTTATGTGCAACATCCAATAGTTCTTGTCGTTCTATAAATTCTATAAATTCTTTGGATATAAATGGCTCTTCAAAATAATCATCATCAAATTCTTGCATCTCTTCTTGGAAGGTTGGGTCGTTATTGATCTTTGCGTCTTGCCAAGCCTCTTTCCTATCACCCCAAAGTATCCATAGTCGGAAGAAATCTATTATTAATTTAATCTTATTCATAACTTTCTATTGTTTTATCGTTGTATGATATTGTGATTAGTCGGGTTGGGATATTCCAATCGTTATTCATTCGATCCTCCATTTCTTCAACACTCCAATTTTGCCAACCGGAATAGGAACGAAGGTGCATTTTATTGATTAAGTCCATTCTCTCTTCCAAATCTAACTCTCGCTCCTCAATCTTTAGTTCCCACTTTTCAGAGAACTCAGGGTTGTTTTTAATCTCAAACAAAAACAATTCTTTTGATGGTACATCGTCATAACCCATATACTTGGTTGTGTATTTGTTATACACCTCATCAATAATCTGGTTGTATCTTTCTTTATTCATCTTTTACTCATTTGTATATTGATGGTCTTGAACCATTAAGTTTCTGACTCAATAATGTTTCCTTGAAACACTTAACAAATTCTTCTTTTATGTCTTCAACAACAATATCGTTACCGTACACCATTACATCTTTTTTAACCCTATCTTTCCAGTGATAATTTGTTGGGTAGTTGTATAAAAGGAAGTTCTCCATTTCCTCCATAGTAAAGGAAAGTTCTATTTTAATTCGTTTACTCATCTTTATTTTCTTTTGTTATTTCTAATGATTTTACACCTATAACATCATCTTCTTTTAAACCATGTAATTGTAGTGGAATTTTAAGAGATTTAAATAAATTTTTTTGTAGATATTCGATATCCTCAATTTCTTCTATTGATAATTTTTTATCATTCATCTTTGTTTTTATTTAATAACTCCCAACCTTCTTCCCATATTGACGATCCACACATATAAGGGTGTTCAATAACATCTTCAAGAAATTCCTCAAGTTCTTTTATTCTAATATCCTTTTCTTCTTCTGTCATCTTTTAAAATATGATTTAAATTTCATCCAAACTATTTCAGGATAATTCCATAACCACCAAAAGAATATATAAATTTTTCTCATCAGTCAATTGTTTTAAATGTTGTTGATTTCACTTTATAACCCTCCTCTTCTAAAATACTTTTTTTAAACCCTTCAATTACATTAAGAGCTCCTTCTTCGGTATTATGTGATTCTGTCATACCATTTGTTAGTATATAACGGTTGTACTGTGTTATTATATTTTCCCAATTGGTACCCAACCAAACAACCCTACCTGTTCTCAACTTAGGTGTCCCAACTTGTGGTATGTAACGTTTCTCTCCGTTGTTACGTTCTTCTATTTTAATTCTGTACATATCTATACTGTGTGTTCTATTTGTACTCTTACACAATTCTGAGGTAATCTACTTAAGTGTCTGTAATTGTTGATGTAACCCATCATATTACCACTACCAATAGCATTTGCAGAATGTACCACAACTTCAACCAAAGGTTTACCATCCATCCATTGATTAACCAACCATTTGGTACAATCCATTCCTGTTTTCTCAGTGATGTTATCATAATTGATTGCGTAGTTTTTTACAACACCATACAACCATTCATTCATCGCACTATCACCTAAGTCGTGATCCAACGATATCAAATCAATGTTCTCCAACCCAATTGAGTTTATCTTTTGAACGAACTCATCATAAGAACGAACAACAATCCAACTTGGATCTACTGGTGTGCGAACATCATCCAAATATATTTTTACTTTATCCATATTACAAATGTACTATTTTTTTATTAAACCTAAATCTATTCTATATTGTTTTATCTTAGATCTCATTTCCTGAAATTCATCACCATCAATAGCCTGATGACCTTTCATGACCGCAGAAGTAATTATCATTTCATTATCAAGTATATAAGATAACTTCTCCTGATCCGTTAGTTCACAAGGCGTAACCTCAGTTCTAATGTAAGTTCGGATCATTTCTTTAATATTATTGATCTGTTTGGTAGGGTTGGTTTTACCATTATAACTCATAACAGAAGAATCATAGATATACTTACATAGTTGTTGTAATTTATCTATTCCCATTACATTAATTCAAATTCTTTTTTGACTAACTCTATTTCTTCTTTTAACCTATCAAGTTCTTTGGTTATCATTTCTTTAATAAGTTCTTTGTTATAAACACTTACCTCTTGTTTACTTGGAAAAGATCCTCCCCTTGTATATCCGATTGTTACTCCTACCCCACAAGATTTAAGTGCAGATTCTAACTTATACTTCTGTGTTTCTAACCTATCAATATTTTCCTTGATTTTTTTTGCCTGTTCAAATTTCTCTATTTCCATTTTTATATTTTTTACGTAAGTATTCCGCCCACACTTCTTGTTTTCTACCATTAATAAAAAACCATCCGAATTTTATTTCAAACCATTTGCCAAACCGATAAAACATTTTATTATTCATTGTTATAAATTTTTTAAAAACTTAAGTAAAAAATACTTGATTACCAAACCTTATCGCATCTTTAAGATACTCATTAAAAGGTTTTGTTCTATCTTCTTTGTCGTGATAATAGTTACCCCAATCCATATTCCCATCTTGTGCCGGTAGTGGTTGAACTTCTTTAACCCCATTTTTAATCACACCAAAGATTCTATGTCTATGGTGATACACATCTTCACAGGTTTCTTTTACACCATTTTGAACAATATCATCAAC